>Ga0214545_1003160_pt1 | contig 31588 bp, 14 predicted proteins | sample CNSS4metaG_FD_160064 | JGI IMG/M metagenome (GOLD analysis project Ga0214545, IMG submission 160064) | Root nodule microbial communities from cowpea collected in UCLA plant growth center, Los Angeles, California, USA - CNSS4 | ecosystem: Host-associated > Plants > Roots > Nodule | place: USA...
ATCCCCAGTTGAAAATTTCGGGTATTACCCATACCCATATCCATACCCAGTCAAAGCGGGGATTCCCCGTCAAAACGGGGACGGGTTCGGGTGATACCCACGGGCACGGGTTTATTTGCCATCTCTAGTTGCGTTGGTGAAATTGAAATATCAAACATATGTTGACTGGGTTTGTCACTTTTTGGTGAAAATTCACATTAAATTTCAGTTACTGAATCTATTGCTATGCATTATGGATTTACGTAGAGGAATCATATCCTGATTATGCATAAAATTGATTTTTACTATTAAATTGTCCCTGCCTTTTTCTTAATTCATCAACCTGAATTTAAAAAAGAGTATACAATAAATTTTCATTGAACTTCGGATCCCAGTACGGAGGAATAGTTTATATATTTAAAATGAATGAAGTTTAAGTGCATGAAAGAAAAAATTGTATAACTGGAAAGATTAAATAAAAATTGAAATTGAATATAAATTTATGTTGATTTTGATTATATATAAGTTATTTTGTGATGCAAAAGATATATAATATATAGGAAACGAAGCACCTGCTAGAGAACATGAGAAAAAGAGAGTTCTTGACCAATTACTTGGTGAGAGGCAAGCAACTTGTAGAGGGACCAGTCCTTGATGGCTAGCCATTCCTCAAGGGTTTTGGAGCACTCAAAACAATCCACACTCAAAACAATTTCTGAGCAGTTCCCTAAACCACACTTTCAGTCGTTTAGGTTCTTAAAACTAAATTATTCAATAGTTCAATTCAATTTTTATTTCAAATAGTTCAGTAAATTTAGTTTAATATAGTACAATTAATTGATAATTTGGAGCAGTTCAATTAATTCTGCCCAACCCTAGAATTATGTCATCCTTGATTTTTCAATGTGAAAAGAAATACATAGAAGTAGAAGTGATGTTAATCCTTTTCAGTTTCTCCAAAAAAATTAGAAAAAGTCCGAATAGTGTTCTATAACTACATAAATCTTAATTTTATATTATGAATGAAAATACGTATGAGTGAGGTTAATCTTTTTTTATTCTTTTGTATAGTCTTTTCTTATTAATTTTGGGAAAAATAAACATTTAGAAAAACCACATTCATTTTGCATACTTAATTAAATACATCGTCTTCGGACGAGCGTTGTAGGTGTTAATACATTCCTTATACGTAACTGACTCTGAGACCCAATATGGTTTCACTAACCACGTTCTTTACAATTTTTATTTTGTAATTTTTCATAGTAGACTATGGTGGTGACTCCATCTATTTCTTTTATTTATATTTTTCATCGTTCTATCTTGATTTAAATTGTGACATGTATCAGCCTCTCTCTATGTAACATAAATTTAACCTTTTTCTAAATATCAATTTTAAATCTCCTTATGAGATCAATAACTCTTAATAGAATAATGAGAATACACTAAAACCAAGTACAAGTTAGGCTCATTAGGTATACTTAACAATGTAATGTGAACGATATTACTGTGGCTAATCACACACTCACCAATTTTCTTAGATAAGACTATATCTTGATTTTACTTTCTATGCTCAATATTTCTAATCACTTTCTTGAATCACTTTTTTCTGTATTTCTATTTATTGTTTCTTTCTTTTTCTGGTTATTTTGTTGTGCTTCTTTTTTCCTTTACAAATTTCCTCAATTTATATATGTTAAGAAATGTGACAATTAAATGCATCATGATTGTTGATAATTGATTACTCAAAACATCTTTATAGAGTCTATGATATTGTCTTCTCTCTTTGCTTAGTTGAAACATTTTAGTGATAATTGATAATTGATTTCTATAATGTCGTGTTTTCATTTAAGTTTTGTTTCAATACTTTCTTTCTTTGAGATTGATGAATGTTTGGTACAAAACATTTATTCGATAAGTTCTTCCAACGCTCAAGTTTTTCATTACAAAAGGAAACTTTGCAAAATCTATTGAGTTAGAATTAAATTAGTTTATGATCATTAATATAAGTTGTGAATCAAAATACATAAATGATTTCCATACATAGAGATAAAATGACCTTGACATTTATAGTTGTATTACCTCATTACAAAATATGTGCTAATCGCATTATTCTTTCTTTAAAACCACTTTGATCACTAACTCTCTTCAACTTCTTTTAATTTACAAGGATGATGAGTTATGAAAATAGAAAATCAATTAATAATTGAAATAAATAAAAGAAATGTGTTAGATGAAGTATTTTAGATGTCACATGGTCAATCTGATGAGTTGAAGCTCATGTCATATGTCATATGATGAGTTCAAACTTTATATCATTTGACATAAATCATATCGTTTAATCAATATAATTTGTATCATCTATAGTTTGTCTCGTCTATACTTCTATCATTTAATCGTCTAGACATATATCATTTAATTAGTACAACTTGTACTATTTGATCAATGTAAACTTTTATAATCTAATGCATTTATTTTGTATCATATGATCTTATCTATTTAGATTATATCTTCTACTTATTTATTTTCTTGCAATACTTTTTCTTGGGAAGCACATTTTTGTAATGTAAAGCATATAATTATGTACGTAATCACAACATAACAATGTTTTGTTGTAATAAAAACTAAAAATCTTTTGTTCATCAGAGTGATGTATAGTCTAATTGTAACATTTGCCTCCTTGAAGACTTGAGAATTAGCAGTATCATTATTCTTATTACAATCATTCAAAACATGAATTTGCATTATTTCCATTATCCTCTCATATTCAGGCACTATAGATTCCCTTTCAAACAGAGCATAAAAACTATTCTGCAAAGTCATACCAATCAATGACTAATCTTCTTAGGGACTAGAGGGACCACGACCCCCAAAAATTTTTAGAAATATTTTAAATTAATATATTTATATATTTGAAATTTTTAATTTTTTTTAAAAAAAATTTAAATTATATGTAGTGTATATATTAAGAATTGATGGAAATTAAATTAGATATCATTTTAATTATTTTATAACACAACATCTAATGTTAATAAATAAAATAAAGTATTATAAAGAATAAAAATATTTATTAAGATATTTTTTATTTTATTTCTTATTGTTTTTTAGTTTATCCATATTGTACTCATCTTACACTCTCGCATATATATATTTTTGTTTATGTAGAAAAAAGTAAGTTAGATACAAACTTATTATTTTTACTCTCATTTTTCCTAAGTTTTCTTCCCTTCTTGAAGAAAAAAAGTAAATTTATTCTATTTCAATTGATAGTGAAATATTAGTTTAATAGTTAGCATTATCTATTTAATCTCATGAGCATTTGTATATTCATTTTTTTATGAATATAAAAGAAAAAATAATGTACTGTGTTTTTTCATAATCAGATTTTAATTCTGACTTAATTATCATAAATTTATCTTTTAGTAATTATGTCATTAAATTTCTTTATTTGATTATGCTAAATTATTTTTCAATCTTAAACTAAATTCATTGCAAAATTTGAATTTGGTCCCTCAATTCTTTTTTATCTCAATCTGGTCCCTATTTTGGGAAATTTGATGCAATCAAGTTCTTTCAGTTAGTGGTGTAATAATGGTGTTAAATGGGGTGCCACGTGTCAGTTCCTGGATTTTTTGAATTTTTATTTTGAATTTTTTTATTTTTTTAAATTTTTTTAAATTTTTAATAAAATTAAAAATTTATCACGTGTCAAGCTGACATCGTGCCATGTGGCAGTGATAGTGCCACGTGTCACTATTATACCATGTGTCATTTTCCTATTCTCAATTTGGTCCTAGTATTTTAATTTTTGTCTCAATTTAGTCCCAATTTTTGTAAACAATGTGCAATTTTGTCTCTCTCCAAATTGAAATCAAATTTAATTTTTATATAAATGTGCACAAATATTTCTATCAAAATTGATATTTCAAGTAAATATTTTTAACAAGATTAAGTTTATTTTAATTTATATTTTACATTAAACTTTATTTAAAATTGTCTTAAAGTTGTTAATAGAAAATAATGCTAATAACAAAAAATTTCATAAATTATATTGATATTTTATTACATCATACTTTAATATTGTTTTTTATTTGAATTTATATTTTAAATAATTGCACATTTTTAAAATGTGTAAAATTCAATAATTTCTATACAAATATTTTAGTTGGTATAAAAATAACAATTATATAATTTAAGAAAAATTAACTAGTTTATGTAACAATAAAAAACAAATAAATTTAAAATTTGAAAACAATTTTAAGTAAAATTGAATGTGAAATAAATTTAAATAAACTTAGTTTTATTGAAAATATATAATAAAAATATCCATTTGAATTTAAAAAGCAAATTTAATAAAAATATTTGTATAACATTTTATAATTTTTGTTTCAATTTGGAGGGGGACGAAATTGTATAATTTTTACAAAAATTAGGACTAAATTGAGACAAAAATTAAAATACAAGGACCAAGTTGAGAATGATAAAATGACACATGCCATAATAGTGACATGTGGCACGTGGCACGATGTCAACTTGACACGTGGCAAATTTTTTTTTTTTTTTTAAATTTTAAAAAAATTAAAAAAAAATTAAAAATCTAGAAGCTGACACGTGGCACCCCATTTAACACTGTTACTACACCACTAATGGAAATGACTTGCTTGCATCAAATCTCCCAAAATAGGGACCAGATTGAGATAAAAAAATTGAGGGACCAAATTCAAATTTTGCTACGAAAATGGGGACCAGAGGTATAATTTAACCTAATAATAATTTAATTGTTCAACCATAGAAGTCATTTCTTAAGGTTCAAAGAATAATTACAAGTAACGAGTTGAGTTTCATATTTATTCTTTGGAACGTGATCGGGAAAAATGTCTTAAAATATAGGAATATCAAATGTGTGATTTCTTTTGTAGTTACAAATATTTCTTTTATATTTACAATTATATTAAATTATGTCTTAATTTTTATTATATTAGTGACAATAACTAAATATATAAATTTTGAATGTATTATTTTGACTCCCAAAATTATTGGTCAAGATCTACCACTGATGACAATACCTTACAAATTATTAGTTTCTTATTTGTATTTGATTTTGAACCAATCAGTTCATTTATGGAATTTGTCACCATATTCATATCATCGTGTTGCCTCACCGAATGTGTGCAAATTGATTTGCTCCAGCATTTTGCAAATTAGAATCGTGAACCAAAGGTTCATTAAATTGGGAGGAATTTTCTTTAGTTTCATCATAGCATAGTTCTTATCTACATTGACATTTTCACCAGATAAACTTTGTACTACAATATTAACCTACTAATTAGAACGTCTAGGAACATAAACTTATTTAACATTGTTTCCCTCCTTAGCTTTAACACAATCAAATTTATAAGTCCTTTCCCTTCTATAATTTCCAAGAACATGCCCAACAATCTACAAGAAGAATAATAACTGGAAGTTTTTTGTTGGGAAAAAATGCATCATCAATTAAGAACATTATCATCTTTATCCACAAGAATCACCCTATTAACAAAACATTATCATCTTTACCCACAAGAGTCATCTATTAACAAAGAAATAAGATTAACACAACAAGACATAGAGAATAATCATTGTGTCAAATTTGACAACACACAAGAAACACTCTCTGCCCACTCTACTACAAGAAAATAGGAAAAGTCAAACACTAACTCAAAGTGTCTTTGACTTGGGGCAAGGAACATTATGGACTTAAAGCCCATTATATAGTCACTAACACCCACCCCTTAGGTTATTCTAGGCGATGTGGGACTTTTCAATACGTGTTATTTTCATCAACCCAACATTTTCATATTCCAAATCTGCTATAAAGGTATAACTAGGTCTTTCCATTAAAATTTGATTAGTTAATTCAATCAGTATATCAATATCAACCAAAATCTTAACAAAAAAAAAAAAACTATTGATTTATTCATAGTATTATCATCTAAAGTTGAGAGAATACCAACTTCCCTAACAATAGGAAAAAGGTAGACCATATATCCTCACATTGAGCTTTCGTTAGTTTCAACAAAATCTTTATGTCCAAGCAAAAACTCTTAAAACCACAAGATTCAAATTCCAATAACCAATTAACCTCTAATACTCTATGCATGTCCTCAAGAGAGGCAAACTCAAACTCACAAAAACCATTGCCTGAGGGAATAACTTTCCAAGGTCCTAAACACTTTGTTGGATGTCCCGCATCAACTAGAGATAAGACAATTTCATAGTATATAAGTATGTGCAAATGTCACCTTATAAGTAGATTTTGTGGGGTTGGAGTTAAACTTAAAGTTCAATTTGTACCAAAACCATCCTTTATTACATTGCGGAGACAATTGATAAGGGAATATCATAAGAATTTTTTAGAATATGTGCAAAGGTTTCCCTTTGTACAAAAACAGTCATTGAAATACTTCCAAGTAGTATGAAATCTCATAATAACTCGTTAGGAAGAATTTCTTAGAGACGAAAAAAACAAACAAACAATTAGGAATGGTTAAGCGAAACAAAAAAGCTTAACATAGATTCAATCATCCCTAAGAGAAGAAAATAGAAGAACCTGGATTCACTACTAAAAAAACTCATATTTCATGCAAAAATTTTGTTTTGAAAATTTTTTTGTAGGAAATACTTACAAATTTTGTTGTGAAAAAATTTTTGCAACAAATTGCTACCAATTTTCTTGCAAAATATTTTGTATAAAACACTTTTCGCAACAAATTTTGTAGGAAATACTTGTAAATTTTATAATTTCGTAGGAAATGATTACCCACGAAAGAATTATCTGCCAATTGATATTCTTAGAAAAAACGATAGAAAAAAGTCTTTTTATGCAAATTTTCTTAACAAATTTGTAAGAAAGATCCCATGTAATATAAGAATTTCTAGTAGTGATTGACATAACAAAAAACCAATAAAGAGATCTACAAACAAAATTAAAATTAATTAACAAGGAAAAACATAAATAAACACTAAAAAAAAGTAGAGATTTATAAATATAATTAATACAAAAGATCTCAATAATACATTATGTAGAGGGATGGCAAAAATACCCGCGCCCGCGGATATCTGCAGATAAAATTCGCGGCGGATAGTTACTACCCGTGGGTAATTATTATCCGCGGGTAGCGGGTAGCAGGTATTTTAATACCCGCTTATAAACGGGTCGGGTATGGGTATCATACTATCCGTACCCACGGGTATCCGTTACTTAGAAAATATTAAAATTAAAATTTAATTTATATTTTTTTAAGTTAAATTTAATTAAAATTAATAGTATATTTTATTATGTCAAATATAATTAAAATTAAAATTTAATTTAATTTATATTTTGTTTTTATAATTTTATATTAAAAACTTTATAAAATATATTTTTTTTTGAATATTTGCGGGTATCGGGTATCCACAGATACACGCGGGTTTTAAAAATATCCGCTGGTATTTTTTAAGCGGATACCCAGCGAGTAAACAGGCGGATAGCGGACGGATATTTTTTTGGCGAGTCGGGTTGCGGGTAGACACTATCCGTGTCCGACCAGACCCGTTGCCATCCCTATATGTAATCTTATTGCAAAAGTTATTATATTAAATTTTAATTTGTTTTTTATGTATTTTACCATATTTTTTTACAACCTTCTATTCAAATAAAAAATATTATAAAATTCACATTTTTTATTATTTTTTTATATTTATTAAATTAACAAATCATACAAAATTTTATTCCACAATCTAATCTCGCAATTTTACATTTTTTCATAAATGTTCTCTATTAAAAAACCTGTGCTAAAATTGTATTTTCATCTCCTTATTTTCAATTGATGGAGATTCAAAATCTCTCTAAACAATCCAAGTTTACCCGGTATTAGTTATATATCCTTTAGTGAAAGAGGTTCTCAAAGTATCAATTCTTTTTATAAGGCATTAAAGTATAATAATAAATCTTAAGTGTAACAATGATTGCAATATTTATAAGATTTCAATTTGCTTCTAATTCCTGCAATAAATTAGGCCTAGTCAATATTTACTCTATATGAAAATATTTGTTAGTTTCAAATTTCTTGACATTTTTTAACCATCCTTCTTCAGTTTTTATTATTAATTATAATTACTTTATTCTTAAATTTAGAAAGTTTTAACCATCACATTTAAACCAGTCACAATAATTTCAAAGGATTTTAACTATTAAAAATATAAATCCCATTTTATTATTTTACTCTCCGAATAAAATGTGTTTATAATATATTAGAAACATATTACAATCATTCAAAATTAATTTATTACGGAGATATATTCTTTTGTGTCTACATCTCATTTTTTCAATTTTTATCCTTAATTATTATTTTAAAAATTAATTATTTTATAAATAGTTTATCTATTTGTTATTCTAAAAAATTTTACTATCTTTAACCGTTATTTTAAAAACTTATTTTGTATACATATTTTATTTTACTAATTTTATATTTACTAACTATTTTAAAAATTAATTATATATTTTTTATTGATCTTAAATCAAATTTCTTTAAAAAAAATAAAAAATAAGAATATATATAATATTGAAAATAAATTTAGATGAAAAAAAGACAAAATTAATAAATATAATTATTTTATTTATATAAATAAGAAATATACTGCTTAATTAAAGTTGTTACTGTGACATCCCATTTAATAGATAAATCTAATAAATAAAAAGTCACATAATCATACTAAAATAGAGCCAAGGCAGAAGTATATTTGAATTAACTTTTTACAGTCATCCAAAATATACTGAACAAGAACACTACAAGAAATATGGTTATTATCTACGCCAATATTTCGTAGGTAATGTGCATTTTTCGTAGGTAATTTGAATTTATCTACGAATTACCTATGAAGTAAATTTCGTATGTATTTAACTGGTAGATAACTTTATCTATAAAAATGTGCTTCGTAGGTAACTTACCTACAATATTTATCTACGAAATTGGAACGTCCATAATTATCTACGAAAACATTCATCAAAAAATTTGTCATGCAGAATTTGAGTTACCTACGAAATATTTTGTAGGTAAATTATCTACGAAACATTTCGTAGGTAATTCTCTACGAAAAGTTTCATAGGTAATGCAGGTAAATTACCTACGAAGAATTTCGTAGATAACTAAAATATAAAAATAAATAAAAAAATAAAATAAAACATTCTAATATCCTTTCAATATATATATATATATATATATATATATATATATATATAAAGAGAGAATAATTTTATAAATATATCAACAAAATAAATTGGTCTATTTACTTTCAACACTTCAATAAAAATAAAGGTCACATATACATCATTTTATATCAGGCGATCAATTGTCTATTACAAACACATGAATTAAGCTCACTTCATCATCTGGTCTAGTCTTGGTAACTGTAAATCAAGTCAAGTAATCACAAAGTGTCACAAAGTGAACATGATTAAACACTATATAATATATAAGTTTTAAAATAATAATAAAAAACAAGGGTACTGCCATAATGTATCACAGGGATGGAGTGTTCAAACCTGTTATAACTCTTCTCCCCCACAACCTCACTATTTATCTTGTATTCTTTGTCTAATAGTCTAAAACACAACACATTGAAGAGAAGACATACAAGAATATCGAAAAATAGCTTCTACTGTTAAGTATTAAGAACTACTTGGAACTCTGTCATGAGATCCTTGAATTTTTTAGTCAAGGCATTGTGGTTTCAAGGAAGGTTTGGGTTGAATTTATAGGAATATTCAGAATAATAATAATATAAATTGAATTAAAATATATCAATTTTCAATTTTAATTTCTTTAATTTTATAATCCTTGTATAGAACATGCTTTTCACTTTTTTATTTAATATTTTTGTATATACACATCTCATTACCTTTTTGCAAAATGACAGTACTAACGTGTTATATATATATATATATATATATATATATATATATATATATATATATATATATATGTTATAACAAATATTGGCCAATATATTTTGTCTGCAAAATTAAGGATAATCGATATCTAAAATTCATTAAAGACTCCTTAATTAAAGAAAGAACTTCCACCAACAGATTTTTCTTAAGAACGTAACAACATGGCTATTGATCATATTCTGAACATCATAAGTGGAAATATCAAAATAAAAAAAAAGTGAGAAATGTAACAAACCTGGAATAGAACGATAAAACACATCATTTGAATGATTCAAGTTATGCATAAGGTATGCAGCTTGTCCAGAGTAGGCTAAAAGAAGGCAAGGAAACACTAGGAGAGTAAATGCAATTTGTACAAAAGAGACTGGAAAGTGGGCTAGGTCTGCAAAAAAAGCCTCTGTCCCTAAAATAAATCATCACAAATAACCAAGCTCAAGTCATGTATTCACTTTATTAACAATTCTAAAATGCAAGGAAGAAATCAACAGTTATATATAAAAGGTGAAGATACCAGTTATGCTGAGCAAAATTCCACCAAGGGAAGTCCAACCATCTCTACCTCCTCGTTTTAGATAGCGGTATATATAGTGGTGAAAAATCTTTTAGAACACTGCTACCATATTTACAGATGTTGAAGATGCCTATGCCTCCAATTAAGAGAAACCAAAGAAGGACAATTGGAGCAAAGAGATAACCAACTCTATTTGTACCGTAATGTTGCATGCTGAATAACCCAACTAGTATAACAACAGTAACCAGCATCACTACTTCTACAACTTAGGAAAAAATGAGAAAAAGAATAAACTTTTAAAGACTAAGAACATAAAATGGTTGAATTTGACATAAAATAATATGATTTAGGACTTCAGCATTGATGAACTCAATGTTTGAAAAAATCATTTTGATTGAAATTCAATTATGTTCTATTTGTAGATTGTCATATTATATTTCAATACTAAAGAGAAAACATATATATCCTTCATTGATTTTCACATTATAGATGCATATAATTAACTAAGGTACACATCAAACAAGAGGAACTTTGAACTTGTCACTTTTCCATCTTTTGAACCTACTTTGTGGACAACCTTAACTGCAACATAGCCATTAGCATCATAGTACTTCCAGTGCCTCCAATAACAGCAACATGCGAATCAAACACATCACTCTTGAGCACTCCAAAAAGTCTCAGTGCATCACCCTTCAAGAAACTTGTAGTGATAGCCACCATGTGGCTACTTCCATCCTCAAAACTAACAACATAAACTCCTTCTGCTTTTCCAACATTTTTCACTTCATCTCCATCACTTTCGACCAGATCCTCATCTATGGATGTTACTGATCCATACTCCAACTCTTCAACTGTCAAGAATCCCATCATGCTATGTCGTAAACAGTCTACCAAAAAAACTACCCAAGTTCAACACAGTGATTGATATCAGATAAGCATTAATCTCTAGTCTGATCAAGCTAAGTTAAAAATAGTATCCATCCCAAGACCATCATTTACAAGCAAACACATCTACACCATATTGCACAATGATTAAAGGGATACCAATAAATGTTGCAAATCATCAGTCACATCCAACGCCCCAACACAATCTACAGAGGCAACAAGCTGTATCCCAACAAAACCACATCAGCTTGAAAGCCTCAAAATTAACTCAAACAACCAAAATAATAAAGAAAACGGTTAGCCACCAACATACTTCCCCAAAACGTAAAACCCTAAACCTATCACTTACATTTTTTTCCCAATTCATGGAGGGTTTCTGATTCCTTATTGTGCGCAAAGTTATGGTTTGTGAATGGGGTTTTGCTTTGTGAACATGAACGTCGGGTTGGAGCATGAACCTCAACCTCGTTGGGAGGCGTTGCTGCCACGAAGTCACATTGCCTGGGTCGACGATGAAGGTCGACGTTGCTGCATGGCATGGAGGTTGCTACCAAGCTCTTGTGTCTGCGATAGAGAGTGGAGGTTTTCGGTGACAAAATTTTGAGCGGAGGTGAGGTTTTGAGCGGAGGTGAGGTTTCGAGCAGAGGTGAGGTTTCGATAGTGAGGTTTTTCTCTATAACTTGGAAAAAAAATCGTTTGGGTAATAAAAATATTATATTTTTATTAAAAAATAAAATAATTTTTACATATGAAATATTTTCGTAAATAAAGTCTTTTAAAATAATTTTTATATATATTTTTCATGATATTTTTTATCTACGTCGAATTTCATAGGTAACACTTCGTAGAAAATTTTTCCACCAAAGTGAGTCATGGTTATCTACGAAATTTTCGTACGTAATTTACTTTTCTTTTACTTACGAACTATTACATTATCTACGACTACTCTTCGTAGATAAAATAAAATTATCTACGGAAAATATTTCGTAGATAAATTTTCCTAGATAATAACCAATTTTCTTGTAGTGGAAAACTAAGGCACAAAACACATGCCATAAATAGAATTTAAACACAGATTAGTTTAAACCAGAAATTTGCTCATACAAGATAGCAATACTTAAAAAGGGACTCCATCATAGAGCAAAATTCAACGAGCCTAACTAAACAGTAGCATCTCCATCATCACTACGATCATCGTGAGCTCCCACATCTGCTCACACCAAATATTTGGTAATCATTGCAAAAAGGAAAACACCGCAAGGAAACATAACACAAGCAAAGAAAGGGTAAGCTAATTGCAAAAAGAAAAAGAAATACACATATATGCAAATATATATATATATATATATATATATATATAACACTCAAAAGAATTTCAGAACAACGCACCAATTACACCAAGCTAAACAAAATCAACTAATCCATCACACAAGATGACACTCTAGACTTAATTATCTGGATCTAGACATTGATGTATGATTGGTTATTTTTGCACTTGTGGTGACCTCTAATACCTGTAGAGTCATTGTCAATGAGTTTCACCCTACCACACAAGGTTAGTCCTTTTAACCGTCATAAGAACCTTGGGGTTGTTCTTAAAGACAGGACCTCCTGCCCCTCTCACCACATGACTCATTCGACTCTACATGAGTCTTCTTGAATGAACATTAGAGTATTAAGATAAACCTCCAATACTGACTCCTTACATCAATGAACACACTACTAATTGAATGAAATAGGATTTCCCCCATGAAATCTCCTATATTCTCACATAAGCTTTTGAAAACACATATTAAAAACCATACAACATATGTCTCTCTTGGAAAATAACTAATTCTTATAATTTTTATTCAAATCAACTTAACAACACATTATGCAAACAATTTGGGATTTTAGAAATAAAATTGCAGCTTGTGTAAAGTTCCAAAAATTTTGTATTTATATTCAAATTAAAGATGATTGAATCAAGAACCAAATGCAAAAAGAACCAACTTAATTGAATAACTATAGAGAAATTTATGCACCAAACAAGCAACAAAGGTCAATGTTATCAACAACCAAAACTATAGGGACCTTGCAATAGAAACTTCTCTTACTACAAACCTCTGATTCAAGATCCGACCAGTCAAAGTCAAGAACTATGTGTCAAGGATCCGCTGTTAAAATTTTAGCACGATTCAACAGTTAACAAAGTAGGCACCTTCTTTTTACGAAAAGTGTGCAGTGTAGGAAAACGAGTAGCGCCACACCATATGCTTCTTGGTTGTGAGTTTTGACTTGTTCCACTACACAATTTGGTATCTTGCACTTTTATCTTCTCAAACTCATTTCAAAGTTGTTTATAAATGATACCAAACTGAACAATTGCAACAATCAATATCTCATTCCAATTGCATTGTAAACTACCTAAAATTCTCTAACCCATAGATACCCAAACATGAAATTCATTCCCATTCAATGCAATCATCAATTAAACATACTCAGCACATTCCATAACGAAAATAAGTACAATCTATTTTTGAGAAAAAGAAAGATTTCTAGCTTCCCTTACCTTGAAATATGTTAACCCAACAATAGGTCCTAAAAGAAGAGCACCACAACACGACTACAGCTTACGAAGCTGGAAAACAAAACCAAGGGAGGTGAAAATAAGGCCAAGATAGAGAACAACATAGGACCAAAACTTTGGAACAGAAAAACAGAAGTGGAACAAAGGTTAAGGATTGACTTACGTGGAGGAAGAGTGTTCAATAAGATCGAAGGAGGAAAAATCTTATGTCCTAGCAGAGCTTTTTGCTTCAGAACTATGAGGGAGAAGGGAAACTATTTCTGGAAAGGAGACAAAATGAGAGTGAGTGGCTGGGAGTAGGGATGGCAACGGGGAGGGGCGGGGACGAGTTTCGCCATCCCATACTCATCCATGTAGAAAAAATTCATCCTCATCCTCATACCCAAATCCAACCGGTATCAAAATTCTGTCCCATCCTCATCCCCACCGGGTAATGGGTATAATCTCGTACTCATACCTGTATCCGTTTTCTTACTACTACAATATTAAATTTAATTAATTTTTATAAAATAATAAATAATTATGGTAAAGGAAACATAATATTATCAAATATTCAATATTAGGAGGATGATTGTTTCTTCGATACCAAATACTTTGAAATAAATTAAATTGTTTACATTTTATATTAGAATGCCAAATAAAATTTCATGAGAACCAAAATATTTATTAAATTTGCAAACATTAATGAAACCTACACTAGAACAAAAATTATGTTTTACATCAATTTTTTATGGTCTATTACATCAATTTTAGACCTGATGTAGTAATTAGCGATGTAATAAATTTGGCACTCTTTACATCAGTTATGGAACAACCGATGTAACACATGGTATTAGGAAAAAAAATACAAATATTCCAGTGCTTCAGCTAGCAATCTTAACCTGAAAAGATCCATCAAAATATTCACAACATGAATTCATCTGAAAGCTTTTACAAAGGGCAGTCTTTAGCAGAAGATAATCAAATCAAATTTTTAAATTTTCACTAATATTTTAACTAATAGATATGAAGAACAAAGCAACAATAAATTTCACTCGAAGTCTTTCAACATGGACAACAATCCTTATGGAAAACTAACACTTATGATGAACAAAGCAGCAATGATGTTGAACAAAGTAGCAGCAGCGTCGAATGGAACAACAATGGCATCGAACGGAGCAGCGGCAACGACTGTAGCAGATCCAGCGACAGTGATGACGAATGAGCAGATCCAGTTACGATGAAGACAAACATAGTAGATCTAGCAGCGGCGGCGACGAACATAGCAAATCTAACAGCGGTGAGGACAAGCAAAGCAGATCCAACAACAACGATGATAAACAAAGCAAATCTAGCAACGAAGCAACGAGCAAAACAAATCTAGCAGAAGCGAGGTCGAGTAAAGTAGATCTGGCAACTCCAACGACGAGCGAAGTAAAGGGGAGCACCATTGACATCGAGCAAACCACTATTGGAGTGAGTAGCAACGAGGGTGAGCAGACCAACAATGCCAAACAAAGACTTGAGAGAAAAATGAAAATCCAAAGATAAATATGAAGAGGAAGGAAGTTGCATTGCGGGAGAAGATTGATAATGAGTTAGAAAATAAAAAAGAATTAGATAAAATATATTGAAATAATATTCTACATGATGAAAATAAACAACAAATAAAATTATTAAAAAATTAACAAATGTGTGTCTTAGAAACAATTTGAGAGACTATTGAAAGAAATCGCACAAAAAAGAAGAAGCAAATGTATAATTAAGAGTATGATGATAAGATGAAAAATACCTTAGAGATCTAAGAAAACTTTTCAAATATCAACATATATACTTAATGATTGAGAAATAACGAAAATTGTTTTAGCGAAACAAAAAGAGTTTTTCAAATGAAACAAAAATGAATAATAATAAGTAAAGAATTTTTTTTACATTACCTAGTAAATGAAAGGTTTATGCTATTAAACGCTTAAATTGAGAGCATTAAACATTCTCATATGAAAGGAAAATATAAAATAAACAAAAAGATTAAAACATAATAGAAATATTCATATGTGAGACATAAAGAATTTTTAATTGACATACATAATTTTAACATAATTACATAAAGGTTATGATAAGATGAAAAATATATTGGAGATGTGAATGAGTTTCATGACAAACCAAATAATTAGAAGAAATAAAAAATAGAAGGTATATATATATATATATATATATATATATATATATATATATATATATATACTTAATTAATTGTGAATATTTTAATAATTTAAATAGAGATGGAGATATGGCGGGATATGTACATTTCATATTCATTCCCATATCTAATTGAAAAAAGCCAGAGATTCTCCACACCCATACACATACCCATACTCGATCAATGCGGAAATTTTCCGTCAAAATGGAGACGAGTTCGGTCAATAGCCAGGAAAACATACTTATTTACCATACCATCTCTAGCTGGAAAGGGATCTTGAAGACAACTATTGAATTAGTTTTAAAACTTGGTACTAGTCATCTCATAAAATAGAAACAAAAGAAATCAAAAGGGGTTTACAGTTACTTAAAACAATCTAACTATATCTTAGTTTTAAAATATCTTTTTTATTTGAATTATATTAATTAGCAATTTCATTTCTTTAATATTAAATGAACTAAAACTAATAATAAGGCCTATAAATAATTATTAAAAAATAAATTTATAAATAATTTTAGAGAAAGTAAAAACTGTAGGTCGACCAAAAATTATTTAAATGTTGTATTGATAATAATATTTTTAGTAAAAACATTGAAATTTAGCTTTAGTAACTTGTTCCATATTTAATGCTGCAAATAATGTGAGAGATACACGGAATATGGCTCATCATGACAGTTGTGTCTCATTCGCATATCGCACCCTTACCACACAGTGTCGTGCTCGTGCATCAACATTCAACACAGTAATTATTTATTTTATTTATTTTCTTCCAGCTTTTTTTATACCTTCAACTTTTCACTGTTGTATCTACACAATTCCAAATAAAATTCTAACGGTAGTATGATTGGTATTCTACTTTATGAGTTTTCATGATTGAATAGAGATTTTTCGTTATATTGCAATTAATGATTTTAAATTGTAATATTATTAGCTTTTTAAATGTAAATACAATCAATAATTTAGATTATATATATTACAAGCGCACTACAAAATAAAAATTTAGATTATATAAATTATTAGTTTTTTAAATGTCACTTCAATAATATATATCATTATTCAAAAAATTTCTTGTCCTGACGGGTAATTAGTTTAAATCTTTAACTCCGTGAACCATTTATAATGTTTTTCTTTTTAATGATAGAGTTGGAGGTTAATATTCTTAAAGATTAGATATATTGCTTTTTAATTTTTTTTTTGAAAGTAAAGTCCATATTTCTAATTTTTTTTAGAGTAAAATGAGAAATTAGTATTATTAATGATTTAATTAATCAATATTATTGGTAATTAAAGAAATAAGAGTAATGAAATAAGTACACTTACATATATAAAAAAAAAAACAATCTCCAAACTATTTTACTAAGTATGTATAATAAACTCTATTTGTAAGAAGGTTATATATCAGAATTAAGTGTTAAATATGTTTTTAATTTCTAAAATTAAAATTGATTTTTAAAAAATAAAACTTAATTTAGATAAATATTAATTTTTTATTCTAAAATTATTGATCAAAATAGATGAACAAAGAGAATAATAGTAGAATGTTTTGATACATTGAATAGGAAGGGAATAAGAAAAATGAAACGAAAACTAGTGTTATGTTAAGACAACATTTATAAGAAAGAAGAAGAAGAAGAAGAAAGGAAGAGATAAAAGTGTAAGTAATAAAGAAAAGATTGCAAAAGGAACATTGCATTTTCCTTATTGTTATTATTAATATTATCGAAGGATATGAAGTGTTGGAGTTGACTCTGGAGTCACCACATTCCTCTGAACACTTAACTTAGCAGACTATGTTTATAGATTAGGAAGGTCCTCTCCAAGCACTGCAATTCTGTACAGTCACACCAAACTCTACAATTACTATGTTCAGTGGGTGCTACAAAAACAACATATGTAGTACCACTTGCTGGGTCTAATACATAATTAATTAATTAATTACACACCAGCTCCAAATTTTTTTTCCTTCTTCTTATTATTATTAATTATTACTTTCTTTTTGGTCTTCTTTTTTCCTAACAAAGCAGGGGACAAAACTGAAACATTGAAAAACTCCATCAACTAGTGAAAGCCCCCTCCAACCATGCTTGCAGCCTTCGCTTCATCAGCTGGTTTTGGAGTTGGCAGCAACACAATCGCCATTATAGCGCTCAGCGCCGCCGCCGCCGCCCCCACCATGAAAGCCGGCAAGTTGCCGCCGCCAAACAAAGCATCCCAAGGACCACTCAGTGCAGACACCACCATCTGTTTGTACATTCACATGTGTGTGTAAATACATACTCAAATAATTCACTAATAATTTATGCTCGTATTCAAAGAATCTTTCTGCTTCAATCAGAAAAAAAAAATGTCAGTATCTCAATTCTTACCTGTGGTACCACAATTGCCAGATTCAGGACTCCCAATGATAAACCTGAATTAACCAAAATTAATTAGTGAAACCCCATTGAATAAATTAATGGACCAAAGTATGATTATAATATAAATAAATAAAATGATCTAATTGAGACAGGTTTTGAATTGATTTGTACCTTGTCCTGCTCCTGAAGCACTTGAGTATATTGATGCAAGAGCAAACGGAACACTGAAAGTAATCTGAACACATAGAAAATACAGAATTAGTTTTAATTAAGACACATGATTAGTTTAAGGCAAGTAGATCATTTTTAAGCTTTTCATTTGTTCAGCTTTTTCTCGTACTTTGTTTTTTAATGATTCAATAAACCTCGTTTTTAATGTAGCTTCTTTCATTTCGCTGTTACATAAAGAATAAAGGGTATGTTTTCTTGTAACATGTTTTTTTTCAATCTGTGAATGAATTATTATGAACAGTGTCTGCCACAGATTAGGTAATCCCTGCCAAAAATATTAGACTGACAAGAAGTCCAAACCAAAACTCCACCAGTCAAAAGAGTCCACTTTTTTAGACTTTTCAAGATTCTTTATAAGATTAGTGATCAAAAATTACAAACTTGCATTAATTCTTTTCCAAGAAGAAACACTCTTAGATGTTTATCTGTTTGCATTTTTTTAATAAACTTATTTTGTAATAAAAAATAAATAGCCTTAAAAAATATTGTGAGAGAATTTATGTATGTATGACAACTAGGTACGGCCCAACCGCTGTCCAACACCACGCTTGTCCATAATTATTTTTGAATAAATATAAATAAAATGATGTAGGGATTAATATGCATGTGAACAAATATTTAATATGTATGAAAAAAACGATTTTTTTTTAAGATGTAGGGATTAAAACATAAAGTTGAATGAATAATTTAATTACCGAAACGATGGGTTAATGATTTAATCAATTTAGAAAGAAAAGTCGAAATTTGTAAATTTGTAACCCAAAATCAGTAAACCAAACGCAGTCGTTTTTAACACGTCGAGAACAGAGAGAAAACGTTACCGCAAGGGGAACTCCGAGAACGGCGAAGAAAACCATGGACCCAACTGTGACGCCGGTGGAGGGGTGGCCCACGGCGGCGGGGTTCAAGTGGCGCTCGTGCTCCGCCACCTTGGTTATGACGATGGTCATTCCGAAGCCAATCGCGAGAATGAAGTTGACGATGCCCCAAAGCCTCTTCACTCCGCCAACCATTTTCCCCAACGGTTCAACAGCCAGCGACATGAACCCCAAAACGACGGCGTTTAACAGGAGTCCCAGAGACCCCACGCGCACCCCCTTCGCGTAAGCGTCCTCGCCCACCGATCCGCCGTACACCTCGCGACCCATCCAGTCGGTGTCGAAGAGGAAGTAGGGGAACCAGCCGACCCAGTTGATAGCTGTCACCAACATGAGCATCCACATGGGTCTCTTCAGCTCCTTCAACGCTCCGAAGAGCTGAAAGAAACACGAGGGCTGCGCGTCCTCTTGCACCGCCCGTGGCGGCACGGGCTTGTCCTTTACGTAAATGAGAGCCACCGTGGACAAGAACAGTAGCAGCAAGATCGAGAAAAAGAAACAGCTTTTGAGATTGGCGCAGAAAACATCGCAGGCCTTGGTCTCCGTGAAGGGGAAGATCTTGTGCAGAGCACTAAAAGACCCCGCTGCGTATCCCAACACGTTGCCGACCGCCATGAAGAACGAGAAAAACCCATTTGCCATTCTCGTTTTTCTCTGGTCGCCGGCGGCTAAGTCAGCCAGAAAGGCACGGCAAGGACCTTGTAACATGTTGTTAGCGACATCTAGGATCCAAAATCCTATGACGAACACCCCAACGGCCCGAGGACGGGTTTTTTTGGTTATGTCGTCGCCGGCTGCGTACCCTATATCGGCTGCATAACCGATAAGAAACACAGCTATGGCGACAGCCACTGCACCGCCGAGAATAAAGGGGCGTCTGCGACCGAAGCGAGAAGTGCTTCTGTCGCTGTAGTAGCCCACAATGGGCTGCACCACAAGCCCGGAGATGGGGCCGCAGAGCCAGATGAAGGAGGCTGCGGCGTGTGGAACTCCCAAGAGCTGAACGTAAGGGGTGAGCAGAGAGAGCTGAAGAGCCCACCCGAACTGTATGCCCGCGGCTATGGACGCCACCGCAAACATTTTTCGGAGTGGGCTGGCCTCGGCCTGGCTGGCCTCCACACTGAGGGTGGTGATGGAAGGCTTTGTTGGGTCAATGGGTTTGGTCGGAGATGGTGCCTCCATGGTGAAGAAATTTGCTCGAAAGAGAGAAACCTTGTTTGTCTCTCAGCGTGTTTTGTTTTCTCACAAGAGGAAGAACAAGAGAAGATGTGTTGTGTGTGGAAGGAAAGAGGGAGTGTGGGATTTTATAGCGTGGGGAGAAAGGATTCAACTAAATTTAGACAGTGAAATGTAGCTTAATGTGTGTGGATATATTTTTCATAATTCATAATGGATAATTAAGTTTATCCCTTTTTCTGCTCATATGTTATTTTGTACAGAGATACAGAGAGAGAGAGAGAGAGAGAGAGAGAAAGGGTTCAAAGTCCAATGGGTCCTAGTATTCTCAGCTTCTTCCTCGAATTGCTGTGATTTTACTTTTATCTTTTATCTTATCTTATTACCCCTTCGATGCATGAATTTCGGCTCACTGTTACATGAAGAATCTTTAGGTGTAAGAAAAATTCTGCAACATGACTTCTCTGTAATTACACCGCTAAAAAAATAAAAAAGAAGGAAAAAAGTGTAAATATAATATATGGTAGAGTTTAAGAAAATTAAAAAAAAAGTCAAGTAGGTGTATATATTATACAATATCTATATATTAATTAGGGTTCTGCTATATGAGTTAATGGATAGGACAGAGTATAAATAGAGACAGGGGTGCACAGAGCGATCCATGAGTTGATTGAGCAATCTTGTGACTGTTAAAATAAGAGTGGGGTGATTTTAGCAACCAATATAATGAGAGTTTATTACTATTAACAGCAGAGAGAGCTTTGAAAAACGAGGATAAAGACAAAAATAGACCTCCTGGCATGAACACGGACTGGAGGAGGGCTTACGTACAATGCATGATTTTTGTCTTTTACCATGCCATAAGAAAAATAACATAAAAAGAAGAGTTTCAGGTTGTAAGATTGAGTAAAATAATACTAGTTTAATTTTTATATATAAAATAATAAATTAAATACTAATAATGATATGAGGAATCAGGATTCATACACCAGTGGGAAAAGGGAACACCAAAATCGATTCTGATTATTAGCTGTGGCGTGGATGCATGTGAACGACTGTGATTTATGATTTGCTTTTTCAGATATTTTTGGGAAGATAATATAACAGATTAATCTTGAAACAGTAAAATCAATTTATAAGTTTCCACTTAAAAAATACTTTGCATTATACATTTTCGTTTGCTTAAAGCATTTTGATCTTGATCGTGGGACTTTTGATGTTAGAATGGAAATTCATAAAGAATTTTAATAGTCGTATTATAATATAAAATATTAAAAATTATATAATTATAAATATAAAATATTATAGATATTAAAATATTTTAAAAGTTATAAAAATAGGAAAGATATAAGATATATGATAAATATAAAAGATATTTTATTTAAATAAATTTATTATTTTATTTCTATAATATATATATATATATATATATATATATATATATATAACAAAATATAATCGAATATAATATATTTATGATATTTCAATCTTAATTTTTTAATTTTAAAATCGTAATTAATTTTAAAATTGAAAGATAATTTTAAAAATGAAAATATTTTTTAAAACTAATTTAAATAAAAAAATTCATAAATATTCTCAATAATAAGTCATATAATAAATGTTATATTTTATGAAAAAGCAAGTTGTCCTACGGTATTGTACAATGGATTTAGAAGCACAAAATACAAAGACCAAGGTTTATCTGAATGATGGTCAGCACTTGAAGATTATTGTTTTGTTAGAGCAATCGAGACCACATTCTTGCAAAGTATTGCTCCACAATACAAATTTGATGAAAAAGTCATTCAAAACTTGATCCAAAAATTTTTTTTTTTCTCAAATGCAAATTTAAGTGAGATACAAACTTAAATTAATGTGGACTTAAGCAAATATATATTATATTTTATTCGATCGAAAAATGTTTATTGATTTAAAAATTAATAAATAACATAACATAATTTTTGCCCTCCATGCCAACATAATAATATATAACTTTAAATAGCTTCTAGATATTTTTTTATTTATCTAAGGAAATTTTTTCTTCATAAGAAAATTGTAATTTACTTTCCATTAGAAGTTTATGACGAATTAATGTTCAGTACAAATTTAAATTTGTCAGCATATTTCAAGGTGAAGGATCTAAGCAAAAAAATTGTGTAATCTAACCTCAAAACCAAAAACTTTGGGTATATTGATTTAAGACAAACTTCTTAAAAAAGGACAAATGTTATCTTTAACATCTATAAAGTGATAGTAGTAATATCAATCATAGTATCGATGTAGATGTAGATGTAGATGTAGTTTGTAAACATCCAATAGATCCATATAATGTAACACCAAATATAACAAATGATTATTAGAATATATAATAAGTATGAGAGATTTAAAATAGTATAAGTTTTGTAAAACATGTATTAGTATATACTATAGGGGGATGAGTGTTCGTAATTGAACTGATTAAAAATAAAACAAACAGAAAATCGATTTAAAATATTTGATAATGAATTAAAATTGAAATTTTTTAGATTGATGTGGATATTTGTTTTTTCAAAATTTAATGGTCCAAATTGATATATTTTAGAACTAATCCAAACTAAACCGAACTCAAATTTATTATTGTTTTATCTTGTTTTAAGTTTCTAAGAAAAAAGGTCTTAAAAACATTTAGTATTAATTACTTTAGCCTCCAAGAAAAAAAAAGCTTCAGAAATTTCTTTTAGTATTAAATGCTTTAGCTTTTAAAAAACATTTTTTAGTAGTAATTGTTTTAGGCTTCCAAGGAAAAGTGGTCTCAAAAAAATATTTATAGTATTAATTGTTTTAGGTCCCCCAGAAAAAAAGGTCTCATTCTTAAATTTGTTTTATAATTATCTCAAACTCTTGAATTGTCTATGATGTTGCCTTTTATTTTATTTTTCTCATTAGGATAAATGTGTGATTGAGGGAATAATTAAAATATCTAAGGTTCATGTTTATAAATATGAGAGGTGAACATTCACTTGAAGAAAAAAAATTGTTAAAGCAAAATAAAATAGTATTTGAAAAAATAACTCAGAATAAGATGACAACGGATAAGTTGGATACATGTAGTATTTACATACTATTCGCCTCTTTTAAAGAAACTTGTCTCCTGATATGCTAAATGTCCATGAAGAATTACATGTAGATTTATTTTATATATGTGGATATCCATGATTAACCATAAATATTTTTATATTTTATTTTTTAATTATAAATAAAATTATTTAAAAAAAAATATTTAATATGTAAATACGGATAAAAAATAATTTGTAAGTAAACTTTAAATCAAATTACAGTACCAACAAATATTTTTATACATTTTTTAGTTTTAAATAAAATTATTTAAGAACAAATATTTAAAATATAAATTCAGATAAAAAATAATTTTTAAGTAAAATTAAAATCAAATTGCTCAATGAAATATTAATTCAAATAAATTTGATTTTTTAAGAAAAAAAATTAAAATTAATTGCGTCAAAATATACATTTTAAAAAAATAATCTTTTGGAAAATAACTTTAAATTCACAGGTCTAAATAAAAGAATAAAAAAAATGTGAAATCAAAGTTTAAATGATTATTTCATGATTAATATTTCTTTCATTAATACTTTTATTTTGATTGTTTGAATTTAAATAAAAAACTTCAAATAAAATTTATTAATAATCATTAACTGATAATGGATATTCGTGGTTCAGATATCATAATATTAATACCCATCTTATTATCAATCAAGTCATTAAACATCCAAATCCATTATTCGCTCGCAAGTATACATTAAGAATATTCATTTAATCTTCATCACAAATTTTAACTACAAATATCGATAGATACAATTTTTTTTATCCCTCCATGCGCTCAAATGTTAAATCTCAATGATTATTTAATTTTAAGTCACAATATAAATATATATATATATATATATATATATATATATATATATATATATATATATATATATATATATATAACCACATTTTTTTCTTATTTGTCTTTTTTTGAAAATGTAGATATGTCTCGTAATTTCATGTTTTAATTTAGTTCCTTTACTAATAAAAAGAGGAACGAAAGTTAGTATAATATGCAACTGTTTAATATCATACACTATGTTAATGAGAATAAATGCTCTCTTTCTCGATGTTAAATATTAAGAAATAATTATAATTCTATAAAAATTAAATTAGAATACCGAATAGCAATTGGGTAAAAGTCAAATAACTATACAAAGTAGTAAATAATTACAAATAACTAAAATTCTATGATAATAAAGAATATCTATTAATTCTACAATTTGCAAACATTGAGAATTTTCACTTGCGTTCAATATACTACATGTAGACAAAGGAGAAAAATTAGATATGATAAATGAAATTGAAACATTTAGTTATTAAAATATATTATAATTTCATCATTAGATTCGTTTTCAGTCATTACAACATTATTTCTTTAGATTCTTTAATACCTACAAACATGAAATATAGAATAATAAGTGAAAATTCATTAAAAATCACTAACTAACAATAAATATTAATAAACTTGAGTAACTTATCCATATAATTTGAGTACAACAACAGTTTCTAATACATAGCAAAGCCTATATAGTAATATATATGATGAATTCAACTATGATGAGAATTTAATATTTGATCAGCAATGCTTAAAGCATATTCAAAAGCTACAATTACTATCAAAATAGCTAAAACATCCCTTACAATTGAAGTGTTGAATAATTTAATCCATTTACTTTCCATCGTGATAAGATACTAAAGTATGGTGTAATTGGCAAATTTTCATCTTCCAAGTAATAATCCAACTCTGTTTTTATAAATGCATTTCTATTTTTTTCTTTTTGGCCATAAACTCTAAAAAATCACACACATCATCATCTCCTTCCAATCCTCTCATAATGTAGATTTATAAGAAGTTTCATCTTTTTTATTAATATTCAAAACCCAATCATAGCGCACTTGACAAATTCTACCAAGTTCTATATCATAATCAATATCATGCAATTTTATATAAAAAAATATTCTAGCAAGTCCATCTTGTACCTCAAATCCAAAATCGAAGCAATTCCTAATATATCATGAATAATAACACTCCAATAACTTTTAAAATTATATAATATTGTTCTACCATATTTTGAATGGTTGTATTATAAGATTTAATCCAATCATCTATTGCATGCTTAACCTTACAAATCTTTGGAAAAAAGATATCGGTAGTTAGGTAATTGGAACTACAAATATATTTTGTGATGTCATTAAATAGTCATAGTCTTTGACAATTTTTCTTTTTGCAAATTCAAACTGCAAAATCAACTAGCAAAGAAATGTATTAAGCTTCACATTGCTTTAACCAAAAACATATCCTTATCACATATGGAAATGTCAAACATGTTATAAGTGAAATTCCATCTACTTGGGCTTAACTTTTAGTGAAAGAAATTCTCAACGATTTAATTTTTTCCTTAATTTTTTTCATCCTTTTAGGTGTTGTCCAATATTCTACACCTTTTTGAATTTTTCCCACCCTCTTTTCTACAATTGTTAACCCTTATTTCACAATAAAATTAAGGATATGTGTTGAACAATGCATATGAAGCAAAAATCCTTTTTCATAAGGGTGCCCAACTATAAGTTATCCTTAAACTCTAAATCATGTTATCTTTTGTGCTACAATTGTCTAATGTGATAGTGAACAATTCTATATGAATATCTAGTCTAACAAATACTCAACTAATACATTTCAAAGTATAACAATTGTGTGAGGTGTAGGAAAATAAATGAATATATAAATTAAGCAATATTTTATTAGATATAGCCTTTCTAGAGGTACATGAACAAAAATTATTGGAAAACCTATAAATAAAAAAATTATACCTAAAAATAGTATTTTGTAAGGTTTCATTGTTATCAATGTAGTGAGTTAAGATACACATACACCATTTCTTTTGAGTGCTTGTAGTTCATATATTTGATATGTAATTGTCACCATTCCTTCATTTGCATCCATCAACTCCATAATAACTTGTTTTTCTTCTTAATTTTCATAGTTAATGGGGATCTCTTCATCATATTTCCTTAGCCTAAACAAATGCCCTAGTTTATCATTTGCTAGTCCAAGTAATATGTGCAACTACCACCAAAACCCATGTCAAATGACTAAGATATGTTACAAAATTAAGTTAAGGATCTTATCAAATAACTCATTTAGTTCGATGCCTTGGATTGTTTTGTTCAAAATTTCTAAGCTAAACACAGTCGAGGACAAGGTGGAGGTTGTAGAGTTAGGAACAAAGGTTTTCACGATGGATTGCATGGAAGAGGTCGGGGGTAGCAACTAGAAGAATTTGCCCTCCTTCAGCCCAAGAACACATAAAGGGAATCACAACAAAATACTTTTGATATCCAAGGAAGCATTAACACTATTGTTGGAGGACTTGTGGGAGCTGGTAATTCAAAATCGACATAAAGTGATATTGTTGAAGTATCAACTTGGTGAGCCAATTCCTATCTCAATCCTTACCACCTATCTTCTCTATTCACGAGCACTTCAATATTAATGACCCAAAATAAGATGATTCGTTTTTTGTAATCACCACTATAGCCAACTAGCAGGTGCACAAAGTCCTCATTGATTAATGAAGCTCAACTAATGTTCAATTCTAGTCAATCTTTTATAACTTTGATGTCCCATCAACTCTTATTCAATCCTACCTGAATCCATTGTTGGGATCTATGGGGGATAGACTCTATACTTGAGGTTGTGTCGATCTGCTCATGATGTTTAGGACACCTAAACTATATCGGACATTGATAGTTTGGTATATTCTGGTGGATGTGGATACCTTCTATAATGCCCTCATAGAGTGAAGGACTCTTAATATATGAAAGTGATCATGTCCACCCCACATGGCTATCAAATTTTTAGTTGAGGAAGACACCATCAATATTATAAAGGTCGATCCTAAGAGAGCTTATAAATGCTACGCACTCATCCTAAAATCACCCCTTACTTCTTGAAGACCTCTACCACTAACAAAACTATTTAAATATATAAGGTCTTAGAGTTTTGTGAAATCATCAAGGTTCAACAAAAGATCCAAAATGAGCAATGCCTGCTTGTTACGGAGATATCCTCACATCCCTATTTAGCCAACAAGTGAGATCTTGCTCCTTCTGTCAACGAGATCAACCTTTAGGTAGGTCACCAATCAAGTCAATGTACAAAGGTCAAGAATACAATTAATCATCTCCTACAAAGTGAGATAGAAAGGGTATTGGCAAAAATGGTTACCTCTTTGCATGATGCCCAACTAATATGCCAAATATTGATATAGAGTTTCTATGCCACAAGCTTGCCACCCTCCCCCAAGTCAAGCCCATGGCCTAGAGAAAACTAAGATAAAGGATGAAAGATGTGTACCAATTGATGAAGAAGTAGAGAAGCTCTTAGAAGTAAATTTCAACAAAGAGATCATGTGCATAAGATGGTTGAAAACATGGTTTTGGTCAAGAAATCAAATGACAAATGAATTGAGATTGAAACAATATCCAAATTTTTAATTTCGTTACGGGGATGAGGATAAGTATGTAGATATATGTTTCATTCTCATACACACCTTCATTTTAAATTACTGAAACATCTTCAATTATTCCATACTCTATTTTGAAGTCTATGCAATTATAACACTTTCCTTCTTATTTAACATTGAAGAGAAGGAAATGTGTATCTTTTTTACATTGAATTCTCGATAATGTTTTATTTGATGCGATTTTTTAATAGTATTTAATGAATATTAGAGTGTTTGAACTAAAGTATGAGTATATCTATTACTCAACATGGATAAGGATATGACACAAATTTCACACCCATTAATTATCAAGATAAGGATCTGTATATATTTTTACATTAGGGATTCAGACGAGCATAATCAAATTGACACTTATTTTGTTCCATTATCCTTCCAGGGTTAAATTTTCTTAGGTGAGTGTTGGTCCAATAGGTGAATTATGTAAAATTAGCAAAAGAAAAAATAATAAATTTCACAATATCCATTGCATAACATAATGGTTGTAAATGTAACATCCCATTTTGATAGCATAATACTACTAAAATGAAACATTTCATTATGCATATTCAGAAGACAAATAATCTAATGTATATCGTATATTCACCCACATACATTCTCAAGCTACTATATAATAGTTCTATTACAAGACTATACATAACATGATATAACAATGCTTAAGCACCCAGGCAGTTGGTTCCTCAACCATAAAAGGTGCCTCTACACCTACATCTCCATTTGCTCACAACAATAAGATGATCATTGCAAAAAGAAGAATATAACACATAACACACAAACAAACAAGAGAGGATAAGCTAATTTACAAAAAATAATATCATATATTAATGAAACATGTTGTATCATAATACAATGCACTCCTTCTAATCATACAAACATAAACTATATAATCATAGACTCTTCTAAACTCAATTATATGGATACGTGCAATTGAGTCAGACTTGTGAAGCCTTGCACATGTGGTGGAAATAACTACTCTACCAAGCTACCACACAAGGTTAGTTCCTCGCCGGTCATAAGAACCCTAGAGTTGTCCTTACGACAAGACCTCTTGCCACTTTCACCACCTAATCATTCTTCTCTACATAAGTATCAATGATTAGTAGAGCTCATGATAGTTACACAAAAAAGAGTAGTCCTTACCTCAAGGCACACCCTAGTAAATCACACATGATAAGATTCCCTCCTTGGGAAAATCACTATACATCACCATTTCCATCATCATAACATCACATTCAACAACCTACATCATTATCATTCATTCATATACATAAGTATATTGCATAACAATTTATTCAGGGATAAAAATTCAATTAAATATATCTGAATTCCCTCCAAACTCACCAAATATCTTTTAACTCAAAGGAAACATTAAAAATTACATCATGTATTTTCTATTAAGTACATCAAAAATAGTGAACAACATTTCCTTAACCACAAATCTCAAATCAAACATCGCAACGGTCAAATTAAATATGAATATGTCCATGACCTGCTATCAAAATTGTAGCTCGATCCGACGATTAAAAGTGGTAATCACATTTTTCCAAGATGACGCATACCAAAGAAACAAGGTGATGTTCGATGTTGGAAAAGTAGTGTCGGGTGCTACAACCCCTACAACCCACTGATTTAAGAGCGGCTGACAACCCAAAAGTAATGTCCAATGCTCCAAAGTCATTTGCCATTGTCTTAATGGCACTACAACGCCGCACAACAATGTATCTATATCGACAACTTCCCTTTTAGAGTTTTGATTGAGCAATTTGACTCTTCTTAAGTTAATTTGCACTTAGTACACTTTCAAACACTTAAAATTTCATGTTTTTAACTCAAGCTAGGCCACATTACTCAATTAAAGAATCTCACAATGGCATTACGACTAAAAAACAAACCATAAAATTTATGCTTTCAACATATCATAGTACACACGAATAACACACATATAAAACATATTAAATCAAAGTCCATAACACATTTCAACATAGATATATATAACCAACCAAATAGTTCAACTTAAAACAAGTATAATTAGCTTCCCTCACCTATGAAAACAACCCCAAGAACTATAACCTTCTAAAACACTTTCTACTCCACAAGATGTTTTAACTACACATAGAGACATCACAAGAATAATCAGGACCTACCATAAGGATCATTGATCAGTAGAGAGTCATATTGATGATTCAAAAAGCACATGTAAGCAATAAAAGTTTACTTGGAAAAAGAAAAAAAATTGGTCATATGAAAAGGGGGGAAATAACAACTTACTCGATTGATGAAATTGATCGATACAACTTAAATAGCTTGTCACAAGGATTACTCCTACGATCTCAAATCTTCAATCAGACAAACAAAGTGTGAGAACTCTTATAGAGAAATCAAAGAACTCTAGAAAAATAATTTCTAGAGAGATTGTATGTGTTTAAAACAATGAAACTTGTTTATAAAACCTCCTATTTGTATAAATCCTTTTAATATTAAAATAATTGAGTCTCACTATTTTAAAACCACTATCAATTCTAAAATACCATTTTATAGGTCCTCACATTCTCCTCAACAAGAAAAATTTTCGTCCTCGAAAGTTCACTCATTAGGTAGAACATAAGGACATACTCTCCTCATTTTCTCTTATAACAACCACCTAGATTACACGACTTACCGTTCTCAACACCTTAATTAACTGAAAACCTTGCCTTTATGATAAATGATATAGTGTTCAACAATGTAGATTAGTCGAGGCATTACTCCCAAAAGCAACTCTCAACCTCAAATCTACGACTTGATTCGTCCTTTACTCTTGCCCAATTGTTTATGGTTGATATATTGAACTCATCTTGCATATGTTTTTCACTACCTCTTGTAGGGTTTTACCAAAATCTAAAGATAATATTTGGTCTCGATCTAAATATGCTAGTTAGCACTTAACATCACTTTATTCTTTCCTCATGTATAATTTAACCAACTTGATCATACATGACATCTAACTAACTGATAAGAAGTGAACATCCCTAATCAACCTATACACAATCACCCGTATGAGTATGTACATGTTTACGCGTCCCAGTCTTAATGTCCATTTCCACCCTCATCCTCGTTCTCATTTAAATTACTAAAATATTTAGAGTTTGTTAGATAATCTAATTAATATATATATATATATATATATATATATATATATATATATATTTTTTTTTTTTTTATATATTTTTTATATAAAAAATAATAAAAAAAATATAATTTATG
>Ga0214545_1003162_pt1 | contig 31576 bp, 21 predicted proteins | sample CNSS4metaG_FD_160064 | JGI IMG/M metagenome (GOLD analysis project Ga0214545, IMG submission 160064) | Root nodule microbial communities from cowpea collected in UCLA plant growth center, Los Angeles, California, USA - CNSS4 | ecosystem: Host-associated > Plants > Roots > Nodule | place: USA...
TATTAACATTGGCCACCGTCCTAAAACCAACAACAAAATCATTATTACAAAACCACAAAACACTAAAATTAAATTCACAAACCTGAACACGGTTTGATCTTAGCCTGAGTCAACATAACAACAATAATATATGAATCTGGTTATCCCCTCCAATTACTCATAAATTTGAAGTAATAGGAATCCCACAACGTACACCCAATCACAGTAGAACTGTAGAAGGAAACCACAATACTTTATCAATACCAGCTGATAAATGAAAGCATAATAAAAAAACACTATACTTATATGAAATATACTAACCTCAAATCCCTTATATGAAATACAACATTCTTGGACTGGGGATTACACCTCATGTTATCCACCACTCCAATAATATCTAAAACCAATAATAACATGAAAACAAAATCATTAAATATTTACAGGGTAATCTAAAAAACCAACATTATATGTACCTACCATACACCAAATCAACAGAGAAATTTCCATTAACTATATCCTCGATAGTTTTGAAGTTATAAATGTTCAATGGAATACTTGAAATTGGTTGTTCTTTTATAGTTGTTGCTCGTATGAACAATAACTTGTAAGGGTGGTCACAAACCCGAAATAGTCCTTGGTTCTTTAAGATTTTAAAATTATGCATTATATAGGTATGACCCTCAACCAACTTTCCTTTCCACAAACCTAAATCTTGTTTTTTTATCATTGCATGAATCATATCACCCTAAAAAAATAAGGTGAACACTAAAAAACATTCGACATCCAAAATAAAAACAACACAACACATTTTATTTACCTTCTGATCCAAAAGAATCAACTCCATATGACGATTTGTATTCCGGTTATGAACAAACCACAAATCTTTTACTCTAACAACAAGCTTCAAAGTTTCTTTCTTCTCATCTATATCTTTGATCAAATCAAATTTTCTCGCCATTTGAAGACAACAATCAAAACCTAGACGAAGTCAAACAAAAATGTAAAATATAGACAATAAAGGTAAACCACAGACAATGAAGTCAAGAACACAAACAAATATTCAAAACATAACACTAAAATACATACTTGGTTAAACTTAAAGAAAGCAAGCACGAAACACCAACGTCCGAACCTCAAAAAACACAAACACAAAATAAAATGCATAAACACAATAGCAAAACTATAAAACAAACCAAAACGAAGCAAAGAAAGGTCATACCTGATCTAATTGGGGAAACGAAAACCTAGACGAATAAAACGATAACGTAGACCAAGTAAAAAGAAAAGCGTTAAACATATTCAATACGCCATAATAGTAAACAACAAACAATGAACTGAAGAATACAAACACGAAATCTAAAATAATCTTAGAGAAACTAAGAAACTGGATCGAACCAAATAATCACACACATAAAGGAAGAAAAGAAAAATCATCTAAAAGCAATTGAGGTATAAGATCAAACCAAAAAATCGAACACACAAGCGAAGAAAAGAAAATGATATCAGAACAAGTGAGGTATTGGATCGAACCAAAAACTCAGACATAAACGAAAAAAAGAAATGTCATACCTAAGCAAACTAGAGAAAAGAAGAAGCAAGAACCATATGTAGCAACGAAACCATCAAACACTACCCTTAAAAAATGATTTCAAACTCAGCTAAGATCATTAATGCATACAACATCAATTAACTCATGCACAATATCCCTCCTTCCAACACTCAAATAGGCGGAAAAGATCAAATTACTTTTAACCTCGGGCAATTAAACCAAATCGTGACTGGAGAAGAGGGTTACGTGAGTAAAATACTCAACATTGTAGTTCTGATCACAGGTAATCACGAGTAATGTGTTTAAAAGAAGGTTAAATTACGAAAAAACTTGTAAAAATAACACGTGTCAACGAATTAAGTTAGGGTATTTAGATAATATGCAGAGGTGTTTTTTTTTTCATATAGTTTAATTATCCAAATATTTTTAAAATAGAATTTTATCTTTAAAAAATAATATAAATTACTTTATTTTAACAAAAAATATTGAAATAAAAAATACTTTAACTACTTCATCTAATTAAACTATCGAAAAATCGAAGATAATTCTATAAGAAATTCAAATATCATATATTTTAATTTTTTTAAATAGTTTAAATCCAAACATGAAAAACTTCATTTCGTTATTTTTGTTATAAGTTTGTACCTAAATAATTGAATACATTTTAGTTCGTATGATTTTACTATTTGTATTATAGGTTTGGATCACTTGAATATTTTTACATATGTTTTAGTTTCATTCTAATATTTCTTTATACTCTATTGTTTTATACATAAATATCCTAAAAAAAGAAAAATTATTGGTCAAAAATCATTCTCTTGTAACAATGTTGTCGTGAAACATATATTTTATATATAAAAAAAAATAAAAAATCTAAGTGTGTTTTTGAAGTCATTTTAAGGAGACATTATTTTAATATTAATCTTATTGATATGTATAGGTAAAATTACTTTCATATTTTTTTCTAAAGTGTCTGTAAAATTGTTTTGGATAAATTGAAAATCGATAATTTATTTATTTTAATGTAATATTTTTAAAGTTTATATTTTTATCTTCTTATTTTTCTTCTTATTTTTATATTAAAATATATATATATATATATATATATATATATATATATATATATATAAAATTTAAAAAACAGAAAAATTATATGACAATAAATTGATAAATGAGCAATTAATATTATAAACAAAAAGTTTATTGTTAAACAAAAATAATTTTTTAAAAAATACGACACAAATTCACCAATAACGAAAACACTATCATTGCATATTGTTTTTCTTCATCGGTGTATCACGGTCTAATTTTGGGATTCTTATCCTTCTATCAGGAAATTAACAACGGACCGCTCGTAATTGATCACCGTCGCAAGATGCCACGTGGCATCTCCACACGATGCCCCATTCAATCAAACTGTGACAGAAAATCACGAAAAAACTTGATTTCCTTCTATCTTTTGTTATTTATCACTTCGCGAAACTAGAATCTAATAATTTTTTTATACTTTTTTTATATATATATATATATATATATATATATATATATAAAATATAAATTATTTTTAATTTAAATTATAATATTTTAAATAGATAACTATTTTACATATATAATATTTAAATTTAAATTTCAATAAGAAAATAATATTTAGAAAACAATATAAAATATAATTTGCTTGAAAGAAAAAAAAAACATAATTATACTATAGAATAATAATACACATAATTATTATTAATGGATGACTAATTTAATTTTACTGTTTGTTTTTGTTATTACAGATTAATCCAATGTTAATTTAAAATTTTAAAATATTATATATATATATATATATATTTAAATTTAGTTGAACGACAAAAATAAAAAAGAAACATACCGACAATAGACACGTGTGTAATAATTTTTAATGAATAAGCAGTTTATATTATCTTTTTATATTGCATTGGAAAGAAGATGAGGTATGTTTTTTTATCCGTTACAGTTCCTTTCCTTCCCCATCTCTCTCACTTTCACCGTTACCTCTCATCGCACACAACCAAAGAGAACGAACCAAAAGCACCGCGAATAACAATTAGGGTTTATAGTCCGTTCCCCTTCGCGGATTTTTCGAGATTGCGGGTTCGATGATGATGGAAGGAGCTAGCAATGGAGGGATGCTGTACCACGAGGTGCAGGAGTCGAAGCTGTGTGCGGTGCATTGCGTGAACACCGTTTTGCAGGGTCCGTTCTTCTCGGAGTTCGATTTGGCCGCGCTCGCTTCTGATCTCGATCGCAAGGAGCGCCAGGTCATGCTCCCCGCGCTCTCCTCTGCCGATTTCGAATCGCACAATGTGTCGCTCGACGGCGATTTCAGCATCCAGGTTCGGTTAGGGTTTCTCTTTCCCTAATTTTTGTTTTCGCCTTTTTCGCCATGGATTGTTGACGTGTTCGTGAGAATGTGATGTGCTTATCGTCGTTTTTTGTTTTGGAAGTTTCTAGTTGCTTGGATTAGTTTAATATAAGCGGTTTTTAATTTCTTTTTATTATTTGAGGATTTTTGGGGCTGTTGTGGCCCTAGATACTCCTTCAGTTGTTCAATACAAGCTTATAGACTGTGGCGTAGGGGTGAATATATGTGTCTATTTTTCTGGAGTTGACTTCTTCAATTTATAAATGGTTTTTATGATATTTTTAGTTTATAAAACGGAGGAAACGAGGTTGTGAAGCGTTATATATAAGGATGTCTTGTGCTTGATTTGTGCGTACCTTGTTTGGCACAGGATGGCCTTGTGCTGTGTGTTGGATTTTGCAAGTGTAGTTTGACTGATTAAATATTTCTCATGTGCTTATTTTACTTGGTGGTTGTCTATCGAAGGAAGTTCTTTGCATTGACATATATGAATAGCAGGGAGGGGGGAGTTAGATGTAATATATGTTTAAAGCTTTGGATTGTTTGACTAAGCATGTATCCTTAAATAATTACTCCTTTTACATTGTTTCAAGCGTTGTTAACTAGTCACAATAGCATTGTTGCATACCGAAATGTCTTGGATCCATGATTGCAACACTTTCTGCTATTGCAGCCACTATCATTGTTGTGGTTGCAGAATGGATCCTGCATCCTTGTCATCTCTGACAACTCTTTAGCCAATTGAACTTCTGAGTTAGTATAATGTCATTTTTTGTGCATATATTTGTTTGCGTACTACTGTTTTTGTACATATATATAGGGGACTCTAGCACACCATGTCGTGTGGTCAACACCTCACTGACACAAGCAGTGTTGTCATGCTTCTCACACGTTAGACATACCGTTGCAGTAGTTGAATAAAGCTATTTTTTTTAAGCTATAATGCAGAGCGAGCATGGCTCCAACATGGGCCAAGATATTGAGTCAACACTTATTTTGCCCAAATATGTCTATGATACTCCTACTATAAAAAAAAATTAGATAAATATGTCAGTTGATGAACCTCAGTGTACACAATCAAATCATGGTTTCTAATTTGTCTCTTGATGAACCGGACCAGGAGCTGTTTTTCTATAATTATGATGATCAAGGAGGTTACCGACTATACACTTGATCTTTTGCTTTGAAACAACAAACATAATGTTTCTCCTATTGTACTTTAATCTTCCTCTCTACAAACCATTGTTTAATTGTTTGTCCTACCTTAGAAATCACTCTACTAGTCCAACACACTTGGGTTTTCGATTGGAGATTCCACATTGACTATATATATAGATCAATTTATAGTATATAAGTGGATGCAAACCTCACTTTACCTATCGGTACTATAAGGTTGAGTTAGGCTTAAAGTTCACTTCTTAATATGACATCAAAGCCATTCAAAAGCTTATCCTAGTAAGGTTTGTTGTTTCTTGAGCCTACAGTGCCACCTGTTATTGAATCACACACAAATATTTATTTCTACGTTCGAGATGTATATGTCTCAGCATGAGGGGTGGGTGTTTGAGATTCCACATTGGCTAGAGATAAGGTCAGTTTACAATATATAAGTGGGTGCAAACCTCATCTTACAAGTTAATTTTATAAGGTTGAGTTAGATTTAAAGTCCACTTTTTAATATCTTTCATTTCATTGATCTCTATTTCCATGTCTTCCACTAAAGAAGCATTAGCAAAATAGTTACCAATTTCCTATTTGAATTGAGAAGCATGATTACTGGGTGAATTCTAAAGGACTTTGGCTGCTTGAGCTTGATGAAAACAACTCCAACTTTTTCCTTAATTGGGTATGAGGAGCTAACTTCGATTGATTCTTTATTTGGGCCATTGTTTGTTGCTTATGTGGTCTAAGTTTGAGGAAGACCCACTTCTCAATTAAAAATGCTTGAGGAAGACCCACTTCTTGATTAAAAATGCTTGATCACTCCTCCTCATCCAGATCTATTGCAATGATTTCTCCTTTTCGTTCATTGACTCTAGAATATAGTCTCCATGTGATAGGCTTCTTTGGAGTATAGGATTTAGAGTTACAAATTGTCCAACGGCTGATCCCACTCTTGCTCATCATTATCATATTGGGATTTAGGTGCCATAATATACTCTCCATGTGATTGTGGCTTCTTTGGAGATTAGGGTTTAGCTTTGGAGTTTGGTCAAACTTCTAATCCAAAACTCTTGCTCATTATCATAATTGGACTTGAGGTTCCTATTCAATGCATGGTCCATTTATTGTTAATCCTTTGATAACAAAATAGTTCAAGTTGTTTGGAGTAAATTGAATGATTAATAAGATGCACTGAAGTTTCATGCATTGGAACCCGTTGATAAATTTTGGGCTGCAATTGCCATTTTGTTCGGCAGTTCTTCCAATGAGTCTTTTGTGTTAGCTCTAGACCTTTGGCTCCGCTATATAAATTTGTAATTAGTACAACTCATAAGTATGATCTTGACAATGGATATTATGATGCTGTTATGCCCGCACACTTTGTATTGAGAATGACATTTAGGTTTTGTATGTATGCGATGGTTAGGATTATCTATCTAATCTATCTTCTAATATATAAATGGGATACCAACTTCGATAATTGCTTTTGTGAGCACAGTTCTTTTGTACAATTTTACCCTTATTGGTTTTTTATTGTGGGTACTATTGTTGTATTGTGATAGTTGTTTCTTAAATTTCATTGAATCTTGAAATGTGGATAGAGGAATGACAACACTTGTGTTTCCTCTACTCATGGTTATCAAACTCATGAGTTAACTCGTTAGTTCAGACGAGTTTTCGTGTTCACTTAGTGCTTCCGAGTTGCCCTAATTATAAGAGGACCAAACATATTGAGGTAGATTCTTATTTCATTAGAGAAAAGTTGCACTATGGAGGCATCACCTTTAAGGTAGATTGTCAACTCTAGTGAAGAGTTGACCAACGTATTCACCAAGTCTAAGAGGACCAATGATCGAGCATATTTTGCTGCAAGCTGAGCAAATATGGTCCTTATGCTCCAACTTAAGGGAGTGTTATTGTATTGATTCTGATTTCTCAATATAAATAAAACATCCTTGCTAACTTAAAAAAATATGGTTTCAGCTCAATGGCTCCCTATTTCCTATAGTTTAGCAAGGTCATTTCAATATAGCCTTTACCCTTAGATCACCAAGGCACAATTTTTTGGCTGCACTACGACTCACCATCTGGGTCATTTCCATAGAGAAGTCAAAATGTCTTTTTACTGGCCTAATGAATAAATTTTATGATTACAGTTTGTTCAAAACAAATGATTCAGTTAATGATGATTGATTTGCTCATGCCAATTAGAGTTTTTTGGTGTTTGCAGTATTATTCTCCAATTACAGTATAACATATGTTTAAACCTCCGCTATGGAAATACAAAAAAAGAAGAATGTGACAACTGAAAAATTAATACATGTTATGCCATTGGAAAAAACACCTCAAGCGCATAGAGAACTTAATATATATATTTTGGTCCAGGGCTGTGGGCTGTACTATGGGGATTTGTACCATCTCTTCCCTCCTTCTCCTTGTGTGTTTTACCTCTCTAGGTAAAGGTCAATCTCAAGGGGCTAACTTTCATTTTTTTAGTTTTCATTTTTTAGTTTGCCACATAAATAATGTAAAGAGTTTTCCAGAAAGATCTTTCAAGCACTGGATCCCTGAATTTTTAAGATTCTATTGTACTAGTTGACTTGTTATATATGCATTATTCAGTCTTTGGATTTTATTTCATCTTTGCATTTCAAAATCAATGTACGGTTTTGTTTTGTATGTTTTCATATATCATTTGTTGTTATATATATCATTCAAGTACTACTATCCTATGACTTGAATGATTGGGATTCTGGGAAAAGTATTATTGTCAGATGTAATGTTTTTAAAACTGAAATGGACATTGAAGCAGTGAAAGGATTCACGGTTCATTAGTTTAATGGTGGTTCAAGGGCAGAATTCGTAATAATTAAACCTATAATATATCAAGTAAGAAAACTCAACTAAAATTTTTATGTTTGCATAAAAATCATATCATGTCTTATAAGATTAAAAAGTCGTAAGAAATCTTAATCATTAGCAATCCAGGTGTAGATATCATATATGAACATTTATTTTAAAATATCTAAGAATAAAATGTTTATAAATTAATAAGCAAAATTTCAAATTGTTTTTTCTTGAAAATCTTCCTATCCTGCTTCTACTGGTTTAGCTGGTTCTTCATAAGTTTGATTGGCTTTCTGCTGCATCTGTTTTCTGGGTTTCTTGACTTTTTATTTAACTGGCTGTTGTGGTCCATTTTTAGTAACTGAAGGTACAAGTAGTTTATATTTTATTTAGTGAAATCACTGAAATGTTTGTTCGTTGCATCAAATATTGATTTTGGGAAGGCAATTTAGGACTCGGACCTTTTGCATTTTTTTTGATTTAATTCAATTTACAAAGCCATTTCTGTAGGTTTTACAAAAGGCTTTGGAAGTGTGGGACTTACAAGTCATCCCTCTTGACTCTCCAGTTGCTGAGCCTGCCCAGATTGACCCTGAGCTGGAAAATGCCTTCATTTGTCATCTACAAGACCATTGGTTTTGTATCCGCAAAGTGAACGGGGAGTGGTATAATTTTGACAGTCTCTATGCAGCCCCACAACACCTTTCCAAGTTTTACCTTTCTGCCTATCTTGACTCTTTGAAAGGCTTTGGATGGAGCATATTCCTGGTTAGGGGAAATTTTCCAAAAGAATTCCCCATCTCCTCATCTGAAGCTTCTAATGGTTTTGGTCAGTGGCTTTCACCTGAAGATGCTGAGAGGATAACTAAATCTTGCAACTCAGTACAGGCTCCACAACAGAGAGTTAATGAGAACCAACAACACTATGATCAGTTTCTTTCTCACGGGGAAGCTGAAATGTTATTAGACATGGAAGATGAGGAACTAAGGGCTGCAATTGCAGCCAGTCTGATGGATTCGTCTCCAATTGTGACCACTGCTGAAGCCAGTACTCCCCAAAATGATTATCAAAGTAGTAAACAGGTGGCCACTACTGAACCTATCCCTCTAAGTGATCAAAATTCCAAACAAGCAGTAACTACTGAAGCTACCGCTCTAAATGGTCAACAATCCAAACTAGTGGAACCCATTGAAGCTATTCTACCTCTCAATTCTCAAAGCAACAAACTCGTAGCAGCCATTGAAGCTGATTCTCAGAATGATCAAAACAGCAAAGACGTGGCGTCCACTATAGGCGATAACGCTAAAGATGAAAACCAGAATAAAGAGAAAGCTGTGTAAGAGTGTGTTTAATTTGCCCCGAATTTGTTTTTGCAATTGAGGACAATAATCTGTCTGTTATACAAGTTTTAGGTGGTCGAAACATACGTCAGTGACTTAAAGTCATGGTGCTGTGCAGTATACACATTCTCATTTCAATTGCATGATGTATAAACTGTAAGGAAACCCTTCAGCATTTCCATCGATTATATGATAGTTACCAAGTTTTGATAATGTTTTGGAAAGCCCTTCACTTTTTTTCGTGTGATTGTGATTATGATTGATACGAGTTTTGACCATCATGCATGCTGGTACTAGTATAATAAAGTTGCTTGAGTGATAACGGGAACTCCACCGATTGAATGGAACCTTTCCCAAATTTGATACTATTAGATTTATGGTTACTTAGATACATTACATACATGACCAATAGAAAATGTCTTCAAACTATAATAATGCATGGTTTATCATAATCCCTCCGAGAACATTTATCTTGTTTGATATTGTTTTTCTAGGTTTCACAGTTTATGGCAGAATTTGAACTTCTTGATCCACACACATCTCATGATATAATAAATAAGAATATACGGAGCTTAAAAGGGCAAACCTATTGTAGAAGATCTTAATGCAAAAGTGTTCAAAAACATAATCACACTCATTTTTGTTTAAGTTGATTTTGGAGGATGAGGTGCCGAAGAAGTGTGATAGAGAATGTATTTCTTTTTCCTTGGAAAAAGTGAGAAGCGAGAGAAAAAAGAAAAACGTTGTGGAATCCATGTTAAAACAACTTTGTAGAAGTAAAGAGATTTATAATGAAGTCCAAAGATTTTGTGGGACTCATTTGAAAAGTTAGGAATGTGTATTTATCCTTTTTCTTATTATATAAGTATGTTTTAAAGGGTAAATATGTCTTTTAAACATGCACTTTTATTTCTGTTCTACTTGTTTCCTACTCCTGTTTAACCAGAATAACTTAAAAGTACACATATTCTCATTCTTCTTTTCTTACACACACATAAAATCAAAACAGAGATTTCTTTTCTAAAAGATAAGGTAAGTAAAACTAAACTAGTTAAAACGTTACCTACTACTTTCTTAAATGTTACATTTTTGTTTGTGAAGTCATAACAAATAAATATATATATATTTTCTGTTTAGGAGTAGGTTCATGATCATTTCTTCATTCAAATTAAGGTACATACACATTAATTACGCATTGATTTGTGTCCATACTCTTGACTAGACATGTCAAAAATGGGTCAAATTCGAAGAACCAGTCCGTCTAAAAAAATCAGGTTGAGCTAGAGTTTTCAACTCGTGAACCCGATACAATTCGGCTCGCCAAACCCTTGAACCCGTGGAGCTAGCCTGTAGGTGAAGTGGGGCTAGCTTGCAACCCATTCTCATAAAATGAAAATTAAACATCACGTAGTAGTAGCACAAAGTCTCAACTCATTTTTACACTATCAAACCCTTACTTTCACTCATCCCCTCCTTCAATTCACGTCGTTCATCATCTCTCTTTCACTCGTTCATTTCTACATATCACATCATCATATTTGCTCCACTTGTTCGTTGTTCCACTGCATTCGTTTCCTACCACCACGAAAAACCACTGCACCTTATCGACAAACCAGATGTGACATGAGCCATAATGACAAACTAGATGTGACGCAAGCCATGACAACGAATCAGACGCTATGCAATGGATAGCTATGATGAACAGGTACGTTAAGTTCTCCTAATTGTTGATTTTTCCCTAATTGTTTATTTGCCCTAATTGTTAATTTTCCCCTAATTGTTGATTGTCTTAATTTTTATTTTTCCCTGATTGTGTTCATTTGTTGATTGCGTTCATTTGTTGCCCTGACCTATTGAATGTCCATTGAATATATTGCATTGTTGAATGTGTTGCAAAGCTGAAGATATTTTACATCTTGTTTTATGTTCAGCTCCTCAAACTTTTAATTTGATTTTCTCATTTTTTTGGCATAAAGTTTCATCTTTGTAAAATATTTTTACCTAGCATAGTGGAGAGAAGTTTGGGTGATTGGATTGTTAAGGAAAAAAATGTGATACTGATGTGTGATTTTGTTTATGTTATGTGCGACTACTAACTTCACATGTGTTTGAACATGGAGTTAAGTGGTGGTGTTAGAGGTGACGTTACAGTGGTGCTCGCATATCAACAATGCAACTTTAATGTTAAAATTGTGTTTGTTGAGGTTACTTTGTAACTTTGTCATTTTTTTTTTTTGTAATGCATACACAAGAAGTTTAATTTAGATGTTGGTTAAACAAGTTAACTTTTGGATGCTTAATTTGTATGATATATGATGGAGCTCCAAAGGTACATGTAGAACTCCATGATGTAGCAGAGAGTTTTGAAGGCATTTGCAAGCTATGGTAGGTGAAGGAGGTGATAGGATTTTCTAACCAATACTAGCCTAAGGAAGGTGGCTAGAGGTAGAGAGAAAAAATCTCTAGAAAGAGTGACTCTCATGACAATAGAAGAGGAGTGATCTCAACTCAATTAGCATCTATTTCATAAAATTCAAAGAGTGAATACAATGCTGAAAAATTATGGCTTTTATACTCAAGCCATTACATATAGGAATCTCGACATTTGGATGAGAAGGAGAAAGCATCTTGGCCTTTGATGCTAGCTTGGAGAAGAAGGCTTGATCTTGGCCATGAGATCCTAGCTTGAAAAGAAAGCCAAGTCTCCTAGCATTGGATGAAGGTGTGATTAATCCATGAGCTCTCGACCAAGCATAGAAAAAATTGGGTCGAGCCCAATGTGTATCTCACAATCAACATGTTTTTATGTCATACATTATTGAAAGCAAACCCAAAACAATGGCTCAATTTAAATCTACACTACTAGATTTACATGCACTTCTTCAAGTCTTTGTGATCTCTTTGGCCCATGTAAATAATGTGAGAAGCCCATTGAATTTGTGATCATCTAATATGAGGTCCTTTTGAATCTTTTTTATCATTGATCTTGTAATTAGGCCTTTAAGTGGGCTTGCACATGAAATGGGGCTTGAATGTGCATTTGGACTTGTTGGGGTCACATCATCCCCTCCCCCTTGAAGAGGATTTGCCCTCAAATCTTGGTTGTCATCGTCATCAACTACAGTACCTGTAAAAGGAACTAAGTCAGTGATATTAAAAGTTGGATGCACACCATATTCAGCTGGAAGATCCAATTGATAAGCATTATTGTTGATCTTCTTTATGATTTGGAATGGACCATCACGACGGAGACTAAGTTTGGATTTTCTTAAGTGAGGAAATCTTTCCTTCCTTAGATGAAGCCAAACTAAGTCACCTTCATTGAATGACTGAACTCTTTTATCCTTGTTTTTAAATTTTGTAATCTTTTTCATTTGGGCTTGAATTTGACTTTTAACCTTCTCATGAAAATCTTTGATAAATTGAGACTTAAAAGCCCTTTCTTTATGAACAAAGTCAAAAGAAGTTGAAAGAGACAATAAGTCTAGTGGAGTGAGAGGATTAAAGCCATAAACAACCTCAAAAGGTGAGAGTTTGGTGGTGTTATGGACTACTCTATTATATACGAACTTAATGTGGAGAAGATACTCATCCCAAAATTTATGGTTCCCTTTAAGCACAACCCTAAGTAATGTGGAGAGGGATCTATTAACTACCTGTGTTTGTCCATCAGTTTGAGGGTGACAAGAAGTAGAAAAAGAAAGTTGAGTTCCAAGCCTAGATCACAAGGTCCTCCAAAAATGGCTAAGGAACTTAGTATCCCTATCAGACATAATTGTTTTGGGTAAGCCATGGAGACAAACCACTTATTTAAAGAACAACTTTGCAATGTGGCTTGCATCATCTACTTTGTGACATGGTATGAAATGTGCCATTTTAGAAAAATGGTCCACAACCACAAAAATGGAATCAACACCCGTAGAAGTCCTTGGAAGCCCTAGTATATCCATGCTTATATCCTCCCAAGGGGTGGAAGCCACAGGCAAAGGAGTATACATCCCAACAGGCATTGTACTAGACTTAGCATGTAAACAAGTCAAACAACTAGCGCAATGTTTTTGAATTTCTATTTTCATGGGAGGCCAAAATAATTTCTCTTTAAGTATTGCCAAAGTTTTGGCGACCCCGAAATGACCCATTAGTCCCCCTTCATGCATCTCAATGATGAGAAGTTTGCGGTGAGAACTAAATGGAAGGTATAGGCGACCTTCTTTGAAAAGGTATCCATTGGAGATATAGAAGCCGCCTTGAGACATATTGAAACAAGCAAAATAAATGGAAGCAAAGAAGGGATCATGACTATACAATTCACATATATTGTCAAATCCAAGAATTTGAGACCCAAGTTTAGCTAAAAGAGTATATCTTCTAGAAAGTGCATCAGCCACAACATTGGATTTTCCTTTCTTGTATTTGATGATATAAGGGAATTGTTCTAGAAATTCAACCCACTTTGCATGCCTCTTGTTAAGCTTGTGATGGCTTTTCAAATACTTGAAAGTTTCATGATCAGTGTGAATTATAAACTCTTTAGACACAAGATGGTGTTCCCAAGTATGAAGAGCTCGCACAAGAGCATACAACTCTTTGTCGTAGATGGGGTAATTACGAGAAGGGCCATTGATTTTTTCACTGAAGTAAGCAATTGGATGGCCTTCTTACAATAAAACTGCACCTACTCCAACCTTAGAAGCATCACATTCTAGCTTAAAACTTTTCTCAAAGGAAGAGCTAGAACTGGTGCTTGGGTGAGTTTAGCCTTGATCTCATCAAAGGCTTGTATTTGCTTATTATCCTACACAAAAGGTGTGTCTTTCTTGACGAGTTCATTGAGGGGTGAGGCAATAGTGGAGAAATGGGATACAAATCGTCTATAGAAGCTAGCTAGCCTATGAAAGCTACGGATGTCCCCAACATTCTTTGGAACAGACCATTCTTGGATGGCTTTGATTTTTTCGGGGTCAACATGAACCCCATTTTCATTGACCACAAACCCAAGAAATATGACACTCTCTACACAGAAAGTGCACTTGTCTATGTTGGCATAGAGTTTATGGTCTCGAAGGAGAGAAAGGACCACCCTAAGGTGTCCTAGATGAACATTGAATCTATGGCTATAAATTAAAATGTCATCAAAATAAACAACCACAAATTTTCCCAAACAATCATGTAGGACATGATTCATTAGTCGCATGAATGTGCTAAGACGTTAGGCCAAAAGGAATGACTAACCATTCATATAGACCAAATTTAGTTTTGAAAGCAATTTTCCACTCATCACCTTTGGCAATACGAATTTGGTGATAACCACTCTCGAGGTCTATTTTGGAAATCATTTTGGCTCCAAAAGGAATGACTAACCATTCATATAGACCAAATTTAGTTTTGAAAGCGATTTTCCACTCATCACCTTTGGCAATACGAATTTGGTGATAACCACTCTTGAGGTCTATTTTGGAAACATTTTGGCTCCATGCAATTCATCCAACATATCATCTGGTCTAGGGATGTGGTGTCTATACTTTATGGTAATGTTGTTAATGGCCCTACAATCACAGCACATGCGCCATTTGCCATCCTTTTTAGGCATCAACAACACGATAACAACACGGGAACAACACAAGGACTAAGACTCTTCTGGACCCATCCTTTGTCTAACAACTCACTCACTTGAGTCTTTATCTCTTTAGTCTTAATTGGATTTGTCCTACAGGCTAGTCTATTAGGTAGACTTGCCCTTGGGACAAAATCAATACTGTGCTCTATTCCTCTAAAAGGTGGAAGGCCTTGGGGACCATCCTTAGGAAAAAGATCCTCAAGTTCATGGAGAAGAGCATGGACAAAAGGAGGTAGATCCTTAAGTGAAAGATGTTGGATACATGTAAGGACAACATGACAAAGTAAAAGGTAGGAATGATGTTTAACATGAAGAGTTTGTAAAAGAGTTTTATGACTGAGAAGCACTTCATGATGAACATCCTTAGAAGGAGAGACTTCTTCTACCTTTGTCTTAGAATCCTTGGATAATTTAGAAGAGTTGGTGGAACTCTCTTCCTCCCTCCTAGCTCTCATTTGAGCTTGATCACTAGCAACTTGAGTAGGAGTGAGGGATGCAACACAAAAGTTTGTGAGTGATGTTGGAGGGTGATCTAATTGGTATGGCCATAATGTGTGGTTTTGCGGTCAAGTTGCCACGGCCTACCTAAGAGAATATGGCAAGTTTCCATTGAAATCATATCACATAAAACTTTGTCTTAGTACTTTCCAATAGAGAACTTAACCAACACTTGGTGCTTGACTTCGAGATCCCCATCTTCATTAAACCAATGAAGTTTGTAAGGTTTGGAATGGGGTAACAAAGTCAAGTTCAACTTCTCAACCATTTTATCAATGATCAAAGAACAAGTATTGTTCAAAACGTCACAACAAGTGTGGACAATGTTTTCTCTTTGATCATTGAGAGGAAGGTTTGGTTGGTTATTGAGAATCATCCTAATCATTAAGAGAGACCATTCTTGAGCATATGAACAAAGTTTGTCCTTAGACGACTTGTCACTGTGGGAGTCACTAGAGGAGGAAGATTCCTTAGAAGACTCCCATTGACTGTTGTAGAGGTCTTGGCCCTTTAGCATAATGGTGCGCTTGGTAGGGCATTCAGATGCCACATGACCTCTACCTAAACATTTGACCTCACTACCTCGTTTGGAGGTGTCACCCTTATCTTGACATTTTGCTGGGTGTCTATGAGTGGTCTCCTTTTCATGTGAAAAATCTTTCTTGTGAAAATCAGATTTTGAAAAAGAGACTGAAGAATCCTTGCGAGGATGTTTCCTCAAGAGTTGTTGCTCAACTTTGATGCACATTTGAACAAGTTCATTTAAATTTTGATATGGGAGCAACTCAACTCTATCTCTTATATTGTAGTTTAGACCACTCAAGAACCTAGCAATGGTTAGATCCTCTTCCTCATCTATCCCAGCCTGCAAGATGTATAACTCCATCTTTTGCCTATATTCTTCCACAGACATGGTTCTTTGCTGGAGCCTTTAGAGTTTATCCATAAGCTCTCTTTTGTAGTATGAAGGAACATGGCGAGCATGGAGGGCCTCTTTGAGATCACACAAATATTCAATCTCGGGAAAGCCTTTTTTTCTCTTTTGGAGGACAAGGGTTGTCCACCAATTTAAGGCATGACCTTGAAAGCTGAGAACAACAAAAGAGACATGTTTCTCTTCCTCAACCACGTGCTTGTCAAATAGTTGTTCAACTTTTGCCACCCAATCTAGATATGCCTTAACATTGTCTTTTCCATGAAAGGGAGGCAATTCTATTATTGTTTTTTTTTTGGGTGAGGAGGAACACACATTTGTCTCCTAGTGTGAGGAGATTGCTTTGGAAAGGGTGTTATAAGTCCTCCTCCTCGCCACTTAGATCATGTGATGTCTTGATGGGGGCGAGAAGATCTAAGAGAAGCATGGTGAGTGTGTGGAGAATTCCTTAATTGTTCAAATATGAAATGTAAATTGGCTTGCATGGCATCCATATCAACCTTGATGTCACTTACCTTTTTGGTAAGATTGTGAAGCACACGAGGGGAAACATCTCCCTTATCATCCACACTAGTGTTATGTTGTGTGGGTGGTGGTGAATTTTGTTGCGTTTGCACCCTTGCACGTGTAGCCCTTCTAGTGCTCATGATTGACACGATCTAGAACTTTAGACAAAGTGTGAATAAAAGTTTTAAGAACACAAGTGAACCTCTAAGTAGGCGAGGTGAGTTTAAAAAGACCAATTAATAACCGAGGTTAATCCTAGCCAAGGCACATTTATGCAAGTTTGAAAAAATATCACACAATGACTAAGTGCTAAATGATGAGAATCACTAGACACTAGTTCACAACAAAGAATAAAGAACAAAAAAAGCTATAAAACACCAAAGATGAACCCTTAATTGGCCAAAATATGTAGAGACTTTGGTCTCAAAATTTTAAGTCACTAAACAACGTGAAAACTTGAATATAAGCTATGCAGCCTAATGTAAGGGAAGAAAGCACTTAGAACTTTCAACACACTTACAACCTAAAGCGAATTATTAATGGAGGATAAAGGTTCTACTTAGGAGATGAGATTGAACACCTTGTGGTTCTCCAAGACACCTAAGTAGGCCAAAATTACAAATTCAAAGAAAACTAAAAATTGGTACACAAAAATTAGGCAAAGAGGAGTAAACTGAGAGCACCAAACTTTTAGTGAACTTTGGGTAGAAAATAAGGCACAAAGGATGCTCTAAATTGACCAAATTGTAGAAAAACTAGTAAACTAAAAAGATGCAACAATCACAAGCCATAATGGCCAACAAAAATTTTTTAAATTGGTGTTGGAAGCTACTCCCGAGGCCAACTTAAACACCCTAATTCTGGACAGCAAAGTGATGCATCCCCGAGAGCACTTTGGTGCCAAATGAAGCCTTAGTTGATGGCTTTGAAGTATATACCAATTGGAGTATTTTGGACCCCTTGTGGACGTAAAATGCAACACCAATAGCAACAAAACCTAGCCACAATAGTGAACAAAAAAACAACAAACAAATTATGCCAAAAGTAATGGTTAGTTCTCACTCAAGCAAGAAATTGAAGGCTTAAAACTTTTCAAAAATTGGTGAAGGTGAGAGGAAGAAAAGCAAGCACACTCTCTATAGTTTTACTTCTCAACCACCACCTAAAAAGCTACCATAGACTAGTAACCAATTCGGAAAGAATCACTTAATTTACAACCATGAGCATTAAAGCCAACATTACTTGCCAACTGAAATGCGTAACACAAGAAAAACTAATTAAGAAACTTAAACATCATTGAATATGATTTGACAAGACTAAATTGAATAGCCAAAAAGGACAATCAAGAAATTAAGGCTTGAAAGAAAGGAAAGCACATCAAAAGGAATCCTAGAATGGAAAATGGATTAAAAAAAAAAACTGAAAAACAGAAACTGCAGTGCTCATAAAATGCTTATGGTATTCATTGCATGTGTGCCAATATGAGGGAACTAAGCCACTTCAAATGAAATCAATTGATGACAATATGGGATACACACATAAACAAGCAAATGTATAGAGCAAGAGCACTGAATTTCTGAAGCAAAACACACCAAAAACACACTAAATAGTGATTTTTCCAAAAACACAGCATCAGAAAACGCTCACAGATGGCTTAACTTTGAAGATTTATCATATTTTTTGTACTGGACATATCTGAATGATTCTTTTTGCTAATTTTTCATCTAGATGTTAAGAAAATTAGGAAAAAATCAGAAAGTGATTTGATGCTATGAAACGTTCCAATTAAATCAAACAAGAAAAGTGTGCATCAGGACACAAGTGAAAATAGCAATAGATTGGCACTGAAAAACGCAGAAAGTTGCTTCTACTTCAAAAATTTGTCTAAAATTCAATTCTCAACATAATTGAATGAGTCTTGTTGGAAAATTTTTGTCTATGACTTAGCTTTTCGAAGCAACAATCAGATTAAAATTTTGTGCACTGAGTCACTCGTGACAACTCTCAAACAGAAGGTGTGCACTAGAAAAAAATTGAAAACTAGAGCAGAATATTGAACTAAAATTTGAAGATGTTCAATGAAAAATCAAGGTGATTGAAGCATGATTATGATCTAGAATCAGGCATAGATGAAGGATGAACATCTCAACACACTAAGGCACTAAAACCAACGGTGAAAATGGTTTAAAATTGGCAAGAAAACTGTCCAACACATCCACATGCATAGAGCATGCCTCATTGCGCTTATGTGTGACGGTGGCTCAGTTTCATGCACCACAAACAACAATATGATGAAATTAAATGGTGGAAAAGGAAGTAAACATGTAAACAAATGAAGAACAAGACATATAACATAACTTAAACGGTAGAAATTAAAAAACAAAGAAGATTCACCGATTAAAATGATGAGAAACACTATAGAAGCAATAAAATGGTGTTAAAATTTAAAGGAAAGCTAGTAAATGATGTGAACCATAGCAAGCATGAAAATCTAAAAATAAAGTGTAGAACACTTTTGTAGTCTCATAGTTGCATGGAATCAATGGAGAAACACAATAGAAACACAATGGAATGGCAAATGAACGGTAAAAGTGAAAGAAAAAAAATAGAAGAAGAAGAAGATTATGAGATAACAACACGAAAAAGTGAAGGAAACACAAGACTAGGAAAGAACCTTACCAAACCATGAAAGATCATGGTTTGATGGCTTTTGATACCATTATGGTGGAGCTCCAAAGGTGCATGTAGAACTCCATGATGCAGCGGAAATTGAATGAATGAGTGGAGGCAAGTTTTGAAGGCACTTGCAAACTATGGTAGGTGAAGGAGGTGATAAGATTTCCTAACTAATGCTAGCCTAATGAATATGGCTAGAGGTGGAGAGAAAAAATCTCTAGAAAGAGTGACTCTCAAGGCAATAGAAGGAGGAGTGATCTCAACTCAATTAGCATCTATTGCATAAAATTTAAGAGTGAATACAATGTTGAAAAATTATGGCTTTTATACTCAAGCCATTACACACAGGAATCTCGGCCCTTGGATGAGAAGGAGAAAGCATCTTGGCCTTTGATGCTAGCTTGGAGAAGAAGGCTTGATCTTGGCTGGGAGATCCTAGCTTGAAAAGAAAGTCAAGTCTCCTAGCCCTTGGATGAAGGTGTGATGAATCCATGAGCTCTCCTCCCTTGCACCATGTGATGCTCTCGGCCAAGCATAGCAAAAATTGGGCCGAGCCCAATGTGTATCTCACAATCAACATGTTTTTATGTCTTATGCATTATTGAAAGCAAAGCCCAAACAATGGCCCAATTTAAATCTACACTACTAGATTTACATGCACTTCTTCAAGTCTTTGTGATCTCTTTGGCCCATGTAAATAATGTGAGAAGCCCATTGAATTTGTGATCATCTAATGGGAGTCCCTTTTGAATCCTCTTTATCATTGATCTTATAATTGGGCCTCTAAGTGGGCTTGCACTTGAAATGGGGCTTGAAGGTGCATTTGGGCTTGTTGGGGTCACATCAATATAGGTATTGAATAAACAACTGCTGAACTACACATACAACTACTCAAATGAAATTGGGTCCGCATATAGATAAAAAAACAAAAGACTCAAATTAGGCCTCAGCATGCAAATCAATAAAAAAATCAAAACTAATGGGCTGGCACGTTAGCTCGTCCTCTTACGTGTCGGGTTTTGAGTTGTAACCCGTTTTCGGTGGGCCAATATCAAGTCGGGCCCAAATGGATTAGGTTGATCCGTTTTACGACTCCTACCCTTAACAACAAAACTATGAAGGAATTCTTTCATCAAATAAAGCCTATTGTAGATGAATATGTTGATGGCATCTTTGAAGGTCTTCTATCTGAATATGTTGTTGTAATTTCTGTTATTAAAAGAAAATTTTAGATACCTCATCTCACCAAAGTTGAAGTCATTCTTCTTACCCATGAATCTGGAACCACTCACTACTAGCAAAACCATTTTTCCACCATCATTTCACTATACACAAGCACCTTCCAATTTTCCATCTCTTAGATATTTTGTTGTTGTTGCAATTCTATAAAGAAGGCTCCAATTGTGGTGGAAGACATATTCATGGTCATAGTTGAGGCGATCGCTATGCAAATTTCCAATGTCAAATTTATCACAAATATGGTCATATGACCAATCCAAGTCAGTCTCTACCCTATTCCATCCCTCAGCAATGTCTTATACTTGAAGTAATTCTTCTCCAAGAACCCTTTTGATGTTTCCAATGCTATGCCTTCCAATTCAACCCCTAAGTTGTGCTTATCTAGTTAGTTACCTTCTTTTAGGGCTCCTTTTCATGTGATTGGAAACTCACAAAATATTTAGCACTTTACTCCCTTTTGACGGGCTTGATTAGATTTATGCTAGCAATGGTTCCTCTTGTCTTCCAAATTCTCCTTACTTATGTAAATTACTGTATGTTCCCCATTACCAAAACACTTATTAATGTTAGTAAATTTGTCAATGACAATAAAGTTTACTTTGAATTTCATGCTCACATTTGTGTTGTTAACTCTCAGGTCACAAATCAAGTTCTTTTTAAGGGTGTCGTTGACATCAACTATCATGATTTTTGCATCGTCTTAAAATGTCATGTTAAAGACGCGAGATCCAAGAAATTTTAAAAATTAGAAAAATATACAAATATGGTTTAAATATCATATTTAAAGTAAAAGATGAAATTGTTTATTAGTTACATTTTATAGGATTTATTTTATTTTAAAAGATTTTCTAAAAGATAAGATTTAGTAAATAACTATTTAATTATAAAAAATATTATTAGATATTGTTATATATTAGTTGATATTCTTAGATATTGTTATATTGTTACTAATTAAAAAAATATCCTGAGATATTGTTAGATATTATGAAATATTCTTATATATTGTTATGTATTATTAGATAATAACAAGTGAGAATAAAATATTGTATTTTTCTTAGAGATATTAGGCTTATAAATATAGGACAAAACAATGTTTAGGGAGAAAATTTTAATAGAAATAGTGACAAGTCAAGAAAGAAGGAAGGAGTACAAAGTAAATGTAGTGGGAGCTTCCATTCTTGTTTTCTTGTTTCTTTCTTGCCTTCTTGTTTATATGTGATGTAGTATTTTATGAGTCTAAATTGTGGAGGAGATGTTATTTACAATGATTGCGATGATATGTTCATATGTGCTTGTTTGGAAACGTAAAGGTATGATTATGTGTGGTGACTTGGCAAAAGGTGGTGAAGGGTAACTCTACGTTGTTGTAGCGGAGGTGAACTTTGTCGGGCTCTAGAGAAGGGTGATGAAGTGACACTCGTATACTTCGCCGGGGAAGTTATCGAGGAGTTCACTGGTGGTTATATTATTTGCGGTGATGGTATGTTTTGTGTGGATGTGTGAAACAATGGATGTAATTGTATGGTATTGTGAGACACGTGGCTATGTAAGGTTGGAATGGGTTGGTATACTATGATTGATATGTATTTTGGTTAGGATGTTTTGATGTTTGTATGTTAGCTTATCCTTCTATTTTGGTGGTTGTGGATTCCACCACGATGATCGTATTTTAGTCCTATGTTTTCTTCTTTCAATAAAGTTTATTTGTAAAACAACATTTTTATTGAGATTTCAAATAAAAGAGGAATGAATTTTTATTTTAATTATGTAATTTGAGTTAATTATAGATTTTAGGAAGAAAAAAATTGTGGTGTTACAAAAGACTCTTCAGTTTCATACTATCACTAGTTCATTTATTACTACAACCACTATTGTCTCTCCTTCCTCTGTTGTTTGTAATTTGTGGTATCTTAGGTTAGACCACCCTAATGTAATGTTTCCAATTCTAATAAAGTTCTTGATTTTTGTTCATCTGGTTATGTTGGCAAATCTTATAGGTTACTTTCTTTTTAATCTAATACAGTGTAATTTTCTTTTAGAAAATCTTCAATGACTTTTAGGGTCCTTCACATGTTCCATTGTCTCATGGTTATTTTTATTATGATTGTTTTGTTTATGCTTTTTAACAGTTCAATTTGTTGTATGCTATCAAACCATAGGTCTAATCAAAGACCCAATCACTAGAAGCATACTCAGAAGAATACAAGAAAACATGGATCATGAAAACTACAATAGGCTTAATGGGCTTCAAATGCTTTTCACTTGGGCCAAAGAAGACATCAAGATTGATTGGCTTTCCAATGGCCCATTAGTATAGTTTTAAATTGGGCCATGTAATTAGGACATGTTTTTTATAAATGTTTGTTTTGTGTAAAAAGCTCTATGCAACAAATCACCTAGTCTTTTAATTGGGCTTCTAATTACCTAATTAAAAAGAACAAGGCCGATTTGCATCCAAAGGAGCCTACATTGATCTCATTTAGCACAAGTGCAAATGCATGAACAATGTGACTAAAGCACATGGCCTAGTGTTGTGCCTATGTTGATCTTATTCAAAAGAGTCTTAACCTTTGTGGTGTGCCTGTTTTATTAGTGCCAAAATAAGATGGCAAGTGGAAAATGTGTTGTGACTATAAGCACCTAATCCTTAGACTAGATGATATGTTGGATGAATTACATGGATCAATTGCATTTTTCAAAATTGATCTCAAAAGTGGTTATCACCAAATTCGAATTAAGGAATGTGATGAGCGGAAAACTTCTTTTAAGACAGAGTTTGGATTGTATGAATGGCTAATAATGCCTTTTGGTCTTATTAATGCTCTAAGTATTTTCATGAGACTTATGAATCATTTCTTAAGAGATTGCATAGGAAAGTTTGTTGTTGTTTATTTTGATGACATTTTAGTATATAGTAAGAGTCTTTATGAGCACGTAGAGCATCTTAGGTCAGTTCTCTCCATTTTTAAGGTCAATCATTTGTTTGGTAATATAGCTAAGTTTACTTTTTATGTTGACAGTGTTGTCTTTCTAGGTTTTGTGATCAACCAAAATGAGGTTCATGTGGACCGTGAGGCATTCAAGGTCGTCCAAAAATTGCCTACCTCCAAAAATGTGGGAGAAATTAGGAGCTTCCATGGTTTGACAATTTTTTATAAAAGATTTGTTCCTAATTTCTCTAGTCTAGCTTCATCACTCAATGAGTTAGTGAAGAAAGATGTCACATTTATTTTGGGGGGAAAACAACAAAAAGCCTTTGATGAAATAAGAGAAAGACTTACCAAGACACCCATTCTAGCTTTGCCAAATTTTGCTAAAACTTTTGAACTAGAATGTGATGCCTTAGGAGTTGGCATAGGTGCGGTATTATTAAAGAAGGTCATTCAATTGCATATTTTAGTGAAAAATTCCATGGTGGTTCTCTCAATTATCCCACATATGAGAAAGAAATGTATGCAATTGTGAGGGCTCTTCAAACTTGGGAACACTACCTTGTTTCCAAGGAGTTTATCATTCATAATGACCATGAGTCACATAAATATTTGAAAAGCCAACTAGTTAAACAAAAGACATGTCAAATGGATGGAGTATCTCGAGCAATTTCCTTATGTGATTAAATACAATAAGGGTAAAACAAGTATAGTGGCTTATGCTTTAATTAGAAGGCACACACTTTCTGCAAAACTTAGAGCCCAAATTCTTGGCTTTGATCACATTCATGAATTGTACTCTCAAGATGTTGAGTTCTCCACCATTTACAAAGAGTGTTTGCAAAAGTCCCAAGTAGGTTTATATGTATATAAGGGGTATTTGTTCAAAGAGGAAAACGTTTGCATTCCCCAAGGTTCACATAGAAAACTCCTACTCAAAGAAATGCATGAAGGGGAAGTTATGGGACATTTTGGGGTAGATAAAACTCTAAACATGTTTAAAGAGAAATTCGTTTGGCCCCATATGAGGAGGGATGCCAACAACATTGCTTTAAATGTATTACTTCTTTACAAGCCAAATCTAAGGCAATGACTCATGGTCTTTACACTCATTTGCTTATTGCTTCCACCCCTTGGGAAGACATAAGTATGGATATTGTCCTAAGACTTTCAAGAACTGTTAGGGGTTTTGATTCTATCTTTGTAGTAGTGGACACATTTAGTAAAATGACTCATTTTATACCCTGCCACAAGGTAGATGATGCAAGCAATATTGCAAAGTTGTTCTTTAGAAATGTGGTTAAACTTCATGGCTTACCTTGCACTATTATGGTCTAGATTAGGGATTAAGTTGAACTTTTCTACTACCTGTCACCCACAAACAAATGGGCAAACAAAAGTATTTAATATATCCTTATCTACATTATTAAGGATAGTCTTGAAGGGTAATCATAAATCTTGGGATGAGTATCTTCCTCATATAGAGTTTACATATAACAGAGTAGTTCATATAACTACTAAAATCTCTCCTTTTGAAGTTGTGTATGGGTTTAATCCTTTGACACCTTTGCATTTAGTACCTTTTCCTAATTCATTTGATTTTATTCATAAAGAGGGAGTATCTAAATATAAGTTTATCAAAGATTTACATGAAAAGGTTAAACAACAAATACAACAACAAACTAAGAGATACATCAAATATAACAATAAAGGGGAAGACAGAGATTGTCTTCAATGAAGGGGATTTAGTTTGGCTTCATTTAAGAAAAGAAAGGTTTCCTAAAAAAAGGAAGTCCAAACTTAACCATAGATGGTCATTTCCAAATCCTAAGGAAGGTCAACAATAAGGCTTATTGCTTGCCTTAAATTTTTGTGATTTTCATAATTTTCTATTCTTGAATTTATCTTTAAGTGTCATGAAGCTTTAATCAATTTATTTTCGCATCTTCATGAGTTCAACTTAGTTGCAGCTGCACTAACATACTTTAAAATATCTAAAGAACATTTATGCAACTAAAAAGTTATTTTTAACATGCTTTTGTATCTCATGCTCAATAAATCAAATTATAACAAATCCTAATTAAGAAAATATTTTAAAGCACAAAAATCCATTAAGAATCTAATGGTAAAAGCTAAATGAGGGTATAAATATGCACTCATCACTTATCAATTGGACCTTTCTAAGGAATATGGAGTACATACCACCTTTAATGTAACTAATTTAATTCCTTTTACATATGGTTTTGAAGAAGATATACACCTTCCAAATTTGAGGACAAATACTCTTCAAGAGGGAGGAGATGATAACTTTAGCCCAATCATAGGTCCAATCAAAGGCCAAATCACTAGAAACATGCTCAGAAGAATACAAGAAGACATAGAGCATAAAGACTACAATAGGCCTAATGAACTTAAAATGCTTTTCACTTGGGCCAAAGAAGACATCAAGATTTGATGGGCTTTCCAATGGTCCATTAGTATAGTTTTAAATTGGGCCATGTAATTAGGACATGTTTTCTATAAATGTTTGTTTTGGGTAAAAAGCTCCATGCACCAAATCACCTAGTCTTTTTATTGGGCTTCTAATTACCCAATTAAAAGAACGAGGCCGATTTGAATCCAAAGGAGCCTAGAAGCTTCATCACATTGATCTCATTTAGCACAAGTGCAAATGCATGAACACTGTGATTAAAGCACATGGCCTAGATCTAACAAACTCAATGCCTTTTCTTGGCACTTCTGATGGAATTCCATTCCTTTTTGGCACCAACTTTAGGCCGAGCTTGGAGCCTCATATAAAGAAATGGATCCACACCTTTTAAAACTCACTTCCGCTACTCATCCATGGAGCCTCCTACATCCATCCATCTCATGAAAGAAGCCTCATTAATTATATTCCAGAATTTTAAAGCTATGGTGAACTTCAATTCAATACCAAGATTAAAAGTATTCAAATTTATTAGGTTGGTGGGGTGGGGGTGTTTAGTTTCAATCCTTCACATCTTTCTTTTTTACTCACAACATTCTTAACATAATTATTTGTCCCCATACTTACTACCTAAATGGTGTAGTTGAACAAAAACATAGGAATATAACTGAATTAGATTTAACTTTATTAAATCATGCTTTTTTCTCCCTTAAAGTTTTGAGGCTTTGTCTTCCAAATAGTAGTTTACTTAATTAACATATTTCTCATTGTCTCATTATAGTTTCAGATCCCTTACATTGTTTTGTACATCACTACTCTTGTCTTTGGTTGTACATATTTTCCTTTTCTTTGCCTATATAATTGTCACAAAATAAATTTTCGCTCCAAAAGTGCATATTATTGGGTTATTCCCTTTCCCATAAAGGATATTTGTTCCCTCTTTGTCTGTTCGTCTTTACACCTCTAAGGATGTCTTTTTTTTATGAACTTAGATTCCTTATTCTACTTTGTTTTCGTAGTCTCCTATTCCTAAGCTTGAACCACTTTTCTCTACTCCTCATTTTACTCCTACTGTTCCTGCAATTGTTTCCTCTATGTCTCTTATTGTCTCTAAGCTAGTCAATACAAATTTCATTCAAACTTGGTCCAAAACTAGCAGGTCGTCATTGTTACTAACTTATATTGAACCATCAAAGGCCTCACAAACTCTCATGAATCAACACTAAGTTATTGTTATGCAACAAAAATATGACTCATTTCTTCATAATCATACTTGGGATTTGGTTCCTCTCCCTCCTAACTGCAAGGTTATTGGCACAAATGGATGTTTTGGTTTAAAGAAAATCATGATGGTTATGTTAATAAATATAAAAGCTCGACTGGTTTCAAATGTTCAAACAAGTTTCAGGGGTTGATTTTCATAAAACATTTTCTGTAGTTATCAAACTTATTACTATTAGAATTAATGGAGGAGCTCCTTCCAAGCTATATGACTCAACTATCTAGAAAGGTTAAATCATAATAACTAAAAGGACCTCCTAGTAACAATACAAAGATGAAAGATTCTCTAACAAAATCACAAAATATCTTCTAGAAGCTCTAATGATGAGGTTGGGGTAGCTCCCTAGGAGAATATTCTCCAATCATTACTAAATCGTCAAAAAGTGTATTCTCTCCTCCAAGTGTGTATTACCCAAGCTTGTGGTCCTTGTTCCAAGCTCACCTTTTTTAACTCTAAGGTTGAGTTTGTTTCGATATATTTCCTATTCACGGCGACAGAAAAGAGAGGGTCCTCCAAATTTGGATCCAGAGTTTTGAATGGATTTTTGAAAGTGGAATTGTGTGTGAGCCTTCCAACAGAATCCTCTTAAGCTAGCAAAGATAAGTAGAGAAAGTCGTTGGTCTTGTGTAAATTGACTCAAGTATGTCTTGTTTCATATTAATTTTGGATGCAATTGTACATATAAATATTCTTGTAATAGACATACACCCGATATTAGTATGGTTTGTATCGTGAATTATAAATGTGTTTTTTGTTTTTAAATATATATATATATATATATATATATATATATATATATATATACATACATACATACATACATACATATATATATATATATATATATATATATATATATATATGTATGTATGTATGTATGTATGTATGTATGTATATATATGTGTATATATATGTGACTATTTTAAGTATAATCAGATATCATCGTATAATTTTGTCTTTAAATTTTATAAGTATATTGTAGGAAATAATAATAATTAAATGAATAGTATTTTTTTTTATCGCCACAGTGTGATGGTGTTCTGTTGATCTCTATTGTTTGTTAAGGGTTTTATTTTGCTTCTTTTTAGTGTTATTTCCTATCTTGTTGAGATATTTCATTTCTTATCTGATCTCCTTATTGTTGTCTCATAAAAGCATAATCTTGTTGATAAAGATTGTGGAGCTATTAATTAATTACATAATGGACTCTTCTAACAAGTTTGATTGTTTAGATTTATACTTCATATGTTTGCTAAAATGTGAGGGGGAAAAATTTTGTTTATGATCTTCAGTTATTCTCCTATTTAATGTATATTTTGGGTTATATTTTAGTGTTATTTATTTCTTTAATAGACAAAAATATGGTAAATATTATTCTTAAGTCAATTATAGGTTATTTTTTGTACTTGATAAATGACTTTTATTTTTTCTATTTTCTATTTATGTTTGTATTTGTTTTTTAGGTTACAAGGTTACTTATGAGAAGAATAAGAGGTGAGATTTGTGTCAAACTTTTAGGAGTATGGAACATTTAAATGTCTTTGTACTCATTATTTTGAAATGTTTTTTGTATTCTTTAAGATTTCAATTTAAATTTGTACGTCATTTGGATTATTTATCTAAAATTTGTACGCATTTAAGGTAAATATTATTGTCAAATCAATTATAAGATGTTTTATGTACTTGATAAATGACTTTTATTTTTTTTATTTGCTATTCATTTCTGTTTGTATTTGTTTTTTCAGGTTAGCAAGGTTTGCTATGAGCAAAATAAGAGGTGAGATTTCTGTCAAACATTTAGGAATAGGGAACATTTAAATGTCTTTCTCTACTTTTTATTCTGAAATGTCGTTGGATTCTTTAAGATTTCAATTTAAATTTGTACGTCTTTTAGTTTATTTATCTAAAATGTGTACACACTTAAACTTTTAGGAGCTATTTGGGTTTTAAATTTATTTTACTGGTAGTTAGTTGCCCTGTTATAGTATTTTTCGTTGTTTGGTATATTGTTATATTTCATGGTTCTTTATGTTTTTTCTAGGGATGGAAAGTGGATTAATACAATCACTTGCCTTTTGAGAATGATTTGTAAATATGACGTGTAAATTGTTTTTATTTTTATGTTTTGGAAAGTTTTGTAGTTTTGTTAGACATTGTTCTTAAATTGGCGTTTCACATGAGACATTATTTTTATGCTTTGAAAATTTAGCATAAAAGTTTGATGATAATGTGATAATGTTAAGAGATTTACTATTTATATGTCTAAGCCTAATATAATATCTTACCAACAGGACATGATGTCCTCCAAGAGAGACATCATTGTCTAGATAGTTTATGAAGTTATTAATCAAAGATATTATTCAATCATATTATACACTCTTCTAACATGTTTGATTGTTTTGTTTTATGCTTCATATGTTTGCTAAAATGTAAGGTAGTTAGTAGTTTAAGGAGAAAAATTTGTTTATTATCTTTTGTTATTTTTCTGTGGAATTGTTGAATGTATATTTTGGATTATATTTTAGTGTTATTTCTTTCATTACCAGACAAAAAATTGGTAAATATTATTTGATAAATGACTTTTATTTTTCTATTTGTTGTTCATTTATGTTTGTATTTATTTTTTCAACTTAGCAGGTTAGTTATGAGCAAATAAGGGGTGAGATTTGTGTCAAACCTTTAGGAATAGGAAACATTTAATTGTCTTTTTCTACTCACTAGTGCATTTTTGACTTTCTAACTCGGCCTTTATGCATCGGTTGTAGAGCAAGCGAAGCATATAAACATGTAGTGGCAGTTTTGAAATTTTGGCAACCTTTTATGCCTCAGTTATCATAATACTCGAGGCAGAAAACCCCATTCTACCTCGGTTCACATAGACCCGAGCTCTAATGCCAACTAGAATTTTCAACTTTCTCACTATTTTTAATTTTTCATTTTGAACAAAAAGGGTTATGTCTCTGTTGTGCAGGACCCGAGGCAAAAAATAGTTTTATGCCCCGATTTTTAATTCAATCGAGGCAAAAGAGTTAGGTTAAAAAAAACCAAATAACAAACAGTCACTACTTTGTCTTCTTCTCTACTCGCGAGGTTCTTCTTCCTATTTTCTCTACGCGAGGTTCTTCTTCTTCTCACAAGGTTTCAAACCCAATCCTCTCCAAAGTTCCAAACTTTCTTTCATGCTATCTCAGATCCAACATGCAATCTCAAACTTTCTTTCATTTTACATTCAATCCAGTTTAGTTTTGAGTTTTATTTTGGAGGTAAAGTGGTGGGTGGAGTATCAAGGTGGTTGGGTATGCTTAGAGGGATTTGGAAATGACACACATGGAGGTTCGATGGCTTACGGTTCTGATTCGTTTACGGTGGCTAATGGTGGAGGTGCGTGCTACTTCACTCTGGTGCGTCGTTCTTTATTCTGTGGTGGTTCGTCTTAGGCGCGATTTGTTGTTGATGTTATGATTTGCTTCACGATGTAGGTTTATATATGATGGTGTTCGTGTTTTCTAGTTGAGTCGCGAGGTGCAGAGCGATGGTTGGCATCACAAATCTGTTGCGTCAAAGGTTCAAATGTCTGCATCGTTCTCCAGCAAAGAATTGCTCAAAGGAATTGGAGAAATCCCATCATGTGAACAATCGTCTAATTTTTTTTTAATGTATATTGTGCCTCGGTTTCCTCTAGAACCGAGGTAATAAGGGAGAAATATGTCTTGGGTCATAACTAAGACAGAAAGGTCACTCCTCTTTGTCTCAGCTCAAAATGCCTCGGGACTTAAATCGAAGTTAAATGGTCAAAATAATCGCGGCTAAAACCCTTTCTTGCACTAGTGACTTTTTATACTTAAATGTCTTTAAACATCTTTTAATATGTTTATTTAAAATTCTTTAGGATTATTGTATCACCCTATGGAATTTTGCTAACTCGCTTTATATATATATATATATATATATATATTTTGGGAATAGTCCAAGTGTGAGTCAAAAAAAGTCCCACATTGGATAGAATAAACAAAGTTAAACATTATATAAGAATAAAGACCCATAACAACATTGCCTTAAGGTTTTGGTGTAAAAGTGGTGTCTAAGGTCTTATATGTGTAAGACTAATGTCATATAACCATATAGAACCACAATCTCTCAATGACCATGCCATAACCATGACTATGACTATAAACCATATATGAAAAAATATAACCTAT
>Ga0214545_1003164_pt1 | contig 31575 bp, 33 predicted proteins | sample CNSS4metaG_FD_160064 | JGI IMG/M metagenome (GOLD analysis project Ga0214545, IMG submission 160064) | Root nodule microbial communities from cowpea collected in UCLA plant growth center, Los Angeles, California, USA - CNSS4 | ecosystem: Host-associated > Plants > Roots > Nodule | place: USA...
ATTTAAAAATCAAAAAATTAAAAAAAAATTTAAAAAAAAAAAAAGGCTTACACAACACATAAAATTGAATGGTAAAAAAACTAGTTACAAAGCATCTATGACAAGCAACCCCCTTATGTAAAACACTCGATATAATATAATCTAATGAAAGCGAGAACCAAAACATTACAAGAGCCACCAAGTTGAAGACTGCCTACCTAAACATACTTGTGACGAGCATTCCAACAAATATAACATTCACAGGCAACCAGACCTTAATCAATCTCCATGTCAGCGGCTCAGTTGAAACTAAACCCAGAATACTCAAAACGGAAACAATAACAACTGAAATCAAATTCTGCATCCACACAAAATTTGTGAGAATCAATCCAGCTCAAGTAATTTCTACATCATTATCCTAAACACAAAGGGGTAAATGGTTCCAAGGACACAAAAACAAATACCTGGTACAACATCAAGGATATCCCAGCATTGAAATCATAGCTGGAAAGTACAAACTTGTTAACCAATATCATGCCACAGGAGGAAAAACAATATGCAAGTCCAGACAATAAGGCCTGATTGTGGACTTTGACTACCCTCGCACTTCTTGGAGTTCTTTCTTTGTCTTTGTCCAACTTGGAATTTTCTACGTCAAGTTGTTCTTCATTGGGAGATGAAGACATCATTTTCATGTGATCCAGTTATGCCTTAAGCTGAATTGACCCAACGGCGAAAAAAAAAAAAAAAAAACTTCACAGTACCACAGTGTTCAAGCTATGGAGCTCAGGATCGACAAGTAAGGAGACACGTGGAAAGGAAAAACCTTTTTAACAAACCCAGATATGATTATGATCGACGAGAAAAACCCATCAGGGATAATCACTGTAATGGTTTTATAGGCAAGGATTGGATTCAAAGGAAGGCAAAGAAGCGCTGAAAAATAAATGATGAAATTTGGGGATTAAAGGAGCCAGAAACGGCGTTGATGTACGGAGAGAACAAAGAGGGGTTGGGAATTTTGAAAGTGGAAACTTCGTCGCATTTGAAGAAGGATCGTCGCATTAATATTTTGTTGTGTTTTGTCCTTTTGCAATTCGCATGAACCGTGGATGGCAAAGATACCCTGTTGCTTGGTTTGTGATAGCTTTGAATTAAATGTCCTAAAGTCTTAGGCATGCTTTTGTTTTTTGAATGATGTCAGTTCATTTGTCCCATTTTCCACGGCTATTGCTGCTACCATTATTAGCCTAAGTAATGTAAAATATTGCAAGCTTAAAACCATGATCACCATATCTATTGATATTTAATTACTTTGTTAATTTTAATAATAATTATTTTGCCAGTCTAATAAAGACTCCCTTTTAGTTTATTATTAGTGTAACAATTAATGCATAAATCATGGTTATTAGACTAAAGAGATTGTAGTTAAGTCAAACTTAGGAGAAAATGAAAATTGCTTGATTAATTTTAACTACTTGTAAAAACAAGTACTGAACTTTTTTTATCTGGATAAATATTTATTTTATAAAAGAGGCTAGTTATAATATAATAAGGATATTGATTTTGTGTGTGTTTGTTTGTTTCATCATTACCATTTAACTTTCTAAACTAACGATAAAACCATTCCCAGCGAACTAATGTTAAAAGATAAATCAACAGGGAAAATATTTTTTATTCGTCAGCAATCACATCAGAAAATTACGCAACTTGTTGTGTAGTTGACCTATGGCAGGTATGATAAGGGTTAGATAAGTACCAACGAAGAAAATGCGATGTACCGAAAAAAACCAAGGCGAAGGTTAGTTGCCACTTTAGAATTCTAAGATGTTTTTGTGTTTGACCCCAAAAACGAAACAAAACCAGAATATTCAAAATCAGAAGTATCAGCAAGTATCCACTAGCTTATCGTAGACCAAAACGTGCTTTTATGGTAGTGGAATTTTCCCAATGTTTCTGTTACGCTTCAACTAAAAGCATTAAAAATGTCGACATAGTTTTCCTAACTCTATGATATTAATATGGCGACCTAGCAATCGTAGCAGCCTGCAGATGAGATGAGTCACCCCCTCAAGATATAAATCATTGTGATAAAATAAATACCCATGTAACGTGCTCAAGCATAAATGTTGCTCTAGATGCATTGTGACCAGTTAGGATTGACAGAATGAAATAAATTCTGGAATTTTGGGTATCTTAAGTGTCTCAATTATTATCTCCATTGACCTAGTTAAAGTCAAGACTATAGAACTAAATTGTATTGAACTCTTTCAATATTTTGAAATCCCTCCTTGTTTCAAAACAAAAGAAGTCTTGAATAGATAAATTTCAACGGAATTACAACTAGCAAAAAATAAGATTGGAGTAATTCTTCAGCATCGTATTCATATACAAGAATTTGAACTACAAAAAAAGAAAAGTATTTTAAAATTGCTCTCCTTATTTGAATTTTTTTTAAAAGCACAACATAAGATGAGATACTGTGATGTATGTTGCCTCCTAATCATGTTAATTTAGTTTCAATGACTAATGGGAAACGTTCTCAGAAACAAAGAAGACTTATTTAAGAATTAATCTGGTTTATATAAGCAGATTGTCTGGCTTCAATGAAACTCCTAATGCTAGCTGCATCTCCACGCATGACAACTTTGCCATCCTCCATGTAGATGGCACCATCTGCATACTCTAGTTCTTCCAAACGATGGGTGACCCATAATGCCGTAACTTCTGCAGAGGTATCCACAGAGTTCCTGACAGCTTTGATAACCCCGACCTTAAATGAAAAGTGCAAGCCATATATTTATTATAAAGTGTTGGTCTTACAACACAACTTTCACAATAACTAATATGAACATCACAATTTATGGATTACCTGGTCAGTTTCATCTAAGAATGTGGTGAGCTCATCCAACAACAGAACTTTACAAGCTTCTGCTAGAGCACCAGCAATGGCAACCCTCTGCTTCTGACCACCACTCAGAGTTTGGACAGATCTCTGAATATTGCAGCAAAAGGAAAGTTGATTCATTATATAGTTTACACTTTTGTTATGAATGTTCAAGGTTGCTGTCCCTATTACCTTCATGTAGTCAGACAGGCCTACAGCATGCAAAGCTCTCGACACCCTCGACCTGACTTCATCGTGAGTCAAATCGATCTTACCAAGACCAAATGCAACATCAGCATCTACAGTAGGCAGCACCACCTGCAACAAATATAAAGCCACTCAGTTGGCAGTCCGATCATACACATCATAAGGATTCGGGCTGCAAATTTTCAGTAGATTGATAACAAATTCAGGTGTTTTACTTTTATATTTTGTGATTTTTATTTTTTTTATCACAATCGTTGTATCTGAATTGCAAACATTGAGAAAATATTCAACAGCAGATTGGATAGAAAGATATTAACAAGTATGCACAACCAAATTATTAAAATTTATTAGATGGCACTATGACAACAGGCACCTGTTATTGTAACGAACAAAGAAATCAAGCAAATTCGCCATGCTCTGAAATCAAGGAAAACATAAAAAGGAATATTTGGAAAAGATCTGACAAATGGCAAAACTTAAACATGCTGTCCGATGTGGTTGGTGTCCACCTCCTTTCCCCCCACACCCAAACAAATACCTTGGTGGAGGAGGCTGCTTGTATTAAGACTTTAATTTGTTGAGGCAAAGTAAGTAATTTTTGCATAAGTATTTCATAAATATGTCTACAGTCTACGAAAGCTATACATTTGGTTAACAAGAAAAATAGAACGAAAAAGTCAACCATCATTCTTTACCAATCTGGATGCAAGGGAAAAAGAAGCTATGCTTCTATAGAACAAACAATGAAGAAAAAACAATCAAATCTCAAATCTAGAATTCTGACAGGGTACTAGTAGAGGTCAGGACAGCGGCAATAACAATAAGTACTATGGAAACTGTAACAGTCATTCCCCCATTCTGGGCGTGTTCTTGGAAAAAGTTAAGGCACACGGAGTGGTTGGAAAATGCCTCAAAATTTGCTTAAACATTAGTCTAAGGTCGTTTATCCCAAAAGAAAAAGAAAGAAAGAAAAACAGTCTGAGGGCAGGTTAACTACAGTTTGAGCTGTTAACTTATTCTTAATTCTTCCATCAAAAGATTACTTGAAAATATTATATCGTAACATATAATAAATGAAGTCAGTAAACAGCATAGCAATAGTAGCAAGGTAACTGAAGAAAGAAACATTGAAACTACTTTTCTCCTCCCTTATAACATCAGTGTGACTCTGAATTAATTTGATGAGGTTTCCATCTTTGAATTTGAATTTTTATAATCCAAAATCAACATTTTAGCTCATATCCCCACTCCCATAGAAAACAAGTCCAATGAATTTCCTTTTCAAATGTAAAGTGAAAATATCTAACCTACATAGACACAAAAGATTTAACCTTTCTGTTAATTTCTGTTTTAGGTCTACAACAGCGAGCATAATCAAATAGAATCTGACCAAGAACAAACCCTCACACTCAAATCATTGCTGGGCCGAAGAGCCTCCTGAGGTCCACTAAAGCCTGTTCAGCATTTTCACAAACATCTGGTGGTCCCTACGACTGAGGCAGGAGGTTCCTGTTGCCTGCTCAGGACATGCATGTCAGCAACTCCTGAATATTCCGTAGTTAGAGGCTACCGCACCTTATGGTATTACTTCATAGTCATGTTCAAGTGTCTTAGCAGTGACTCACGCTCTCATCCTAGCCTTAGAAAGTAAGTAATTGCTGAAACACTACGTAAATATTTCCATACACAGTTACTTGGCTGGTTTAAAGACTCGAGATTGGAACAGCAGACTCATCATCTTAGAGAAAGCCAAATTCCGGGCGTTTATGACTATCAACCGTTTGGGTTTGGCAAAAACCCACACTGGGTTAAAAGAAAGATAGCATGAACCAAGAAGAAGCACAAAAAAATAATAATGAGACTGAAGATAAGAACCTGATGATCTGGATTTTGGAAAACGAAACTTTTAGGTCCATTCACATTCACTGTTCCTGAAGTTGGGGTCAAGAGACCAGCCAAAATCTGCAAACCACACACAACGTTACGTTACGAGTTACAACTAACACTGCACTACAAAGCAGTAAGTCTTACTTCAGAATTTTGATAATACCTTCAAGAGGGTAGATTTTCCACACCCATTGGGTCCAAGAAGCATCCAAAACTGGCCGCAAGGAATGCGAATCGAACAATCCCTAAGAACAGGTACATCCTGCGTTTGCCTTGTCGTGAATGAGAATCTCAGATTACGCCCTTCTATTGCAAAACTCTCCGCCTTATTGCCCCTGAAAAAAAAAAATCGAATCAATAAAAAAGAGGAGGAAATACAAGACTTCACCAAAACCTGTTCGAGAAAATGCCCAACTGAAAGATGGAACCTGATAATTGTACTGGGAACTGTGGCATGAAGAGGAGCAACAACACGTTCGGAGATGCTAGTAAGATAAGGGAAATTCATAGCATTCCCTATCGTTGATTGTTCCCACGCGACCGTTTTAACGTTGATATGAAATTCCTAAGCTGGTCTTAACTTTTCATGAATGGACATTTGAGTCCTCTTCTTAACAACGTGGCACGCTCTCATTAGTTACGCTTTTTAAGGTGTGACATCCTCTCTTATCTCCAGTATATGTAGAACGTTACACAGGAGATCCAAGACGCGTGGCATTGTGTTTCTCTTCATGGCGTTCTCTGCAACTCTATCCTACACCACCACCTTCCCTTCTCTTCCTCGCTTCCCTCAAATTTTGAGACCAAAGAGAGTTAATTTCCCACTGATTCGTGCAGCACAGAGTGGTGAATCAGACACCCCGGAGAGTAAGAGTGAAGCGTCATCTAAGGCTCAGTCTTCAAGTGCTGCTCCTAAGCCTCCCAAGAAACCAGTTTATTCCTGTGAGTATAGCAAACATTCAACTGACTAGTGTTTCTTAAGAGAATAAAGTTCTTCATTGATTACTGCTGCTTTTTTTTTCGGGGGCAGTGAAGAAAGGTCAGATTGTGAGGGTGGACAAGGAGAAATATCTCAATAGCATCAATGTAAGAAGGACGTTGTTTTGTCGTATTATTTATTGGCTTGGTTTCGATTGTGAACACAGACATGTCCATGTTTAATGTTTCAGTACCTTTCTGTTGGGCACCCACCTTATTACAAAGGATTAGACTACATTTATGAAGACCGTGGTGAGGTAAAAAGCAAAACTTGTCGAACTAGTTTGCATGGGGTGGCTCTGTTTTTTTATGTCATCACGGTTTAACTAATTCAATTGTGGAGAATTCTTCTAGGTCCTGGATATGCGTATATTTGAAACAGGAGAATATGCTCTTGTAAGTAACTTGCATCTGTCTATCCTATATTGTATTTGCATAGAATAGAGAAATATTTCTTAGAAACAAGGTTCTGATAAACGTAAGATTACGGCAAGAACCAAAACTAACTCTCTTTTTGCAATGTCAATGATGTTCTGTTGATCAAGCAAACCTGGGTCTATATCAATTGATTGCACGATATATGTACTTGATTCCAATTATGAAGAAATTGTCAAGAATTTTAATGTTTTATACTGAGAAAAACTCGTGCTTAATTGATAGATTGCATGGGTAGGGATTCCCACTGCTCCAGCTTGGCTTCCTACGTACATGCTTATCAAGGTACTGTTTAACTTGTTCAATTTTGAACTACTATTTCTTACTATATAAGCTTCTTGCAGGATCAGCTTAAGCAAAAACCTGATCAAGCCGAACTAGTATTTGGCCAAGAATATCTTGTTTAATTGAGTTAGACTTGTACCTGTCTTATTTTGTATTTATTACACTGAATGAGTACTGTGCTTAATAGCAGTTGATTTCCTTAAATAGTCATATAATGAATAAAATATGACTGAAATTTTCTTTATTTCTCTACAAACATAACATTTTCTTCTTTTCATTTTAGCTGTTTGTTGAAGTTCAAGTTACCTCACTCTTTCTTTTTCATTTGCAGTCAGAGAAGCTCGACTATGAGAGGCTATGACCCACAAATGCTTAATGGATTGATGATACTTTTTTTCTTACGCTGTAAGAGAGTATATAATTCAAGAATCTCTACCCCATCTATAGTGCAGACTCTGTGCAGAGTATTTCGAAGCCTTTTGAAATGTGTATCTGTGCTTCCCTGCTTTTAAATTTTAAAAAATATAAATTCTCATATGGATTTTTTAATTTCAAGAGTTTGTATAAAAAACGTAGAAACAGAAAATGGAGTCATCTGCAAAGCAAAAGCAATAGCAATCCTCTGCTGAGCAATTCTTAAGATTAAACCTCTAATTCAAAGCAAGACCAATGATCTGCAAGTTGATAAGATATGAGAATGATATGCAAGTACCATCATCAGTTGCACATGTAAAATGAAGCTGTAAAACGGAATGTTTTAGAATCGGTTGCGTTGCGGCAATACAAAAAGTATTTCAATGTCAAGAAAGTTGAAGGAATCTCTTCAATAATAAGTTATACACCGAGTAAAATAGCTATGTTCTATGTCCATAAGAGCTTGTTGTGCCTCAACCTTGTGCTTATGTGAAATAAAATAATATTTGGAACTTGAATTGATATAACACTGTAAAGTGCTTATAACAGTAGTGTAAGAGACTCGGTAACACTGGTACAATCTTGCAGATTCTTGTATAGAGATGCAACTGAAAGATAAAAAAGAGAGAGAACACTTACATCTGAGAAATGAAGGAGGGGATGTGCTGAATGAAAATATTGAACTATTATGGTAGTAAATACCTACTCTCAATGTGATGTGCAAGGAAAGAGGAGATTGTCGCATGAACTACTGCTTATGAGAAGGAGTAGTGTTAGTGCAAATTGGTTTTTGATAGGAGATTTTAGTGTTGTAAGGAGACCGGAAGAAAGGAGAGAAGAGAAAGGCAATGTCCACATAGAAGAGAAATACAGAGTTTAACCAATTCATGTGATACGGAATTATTATATTATATGTACCGATGAATGTAAGGAAATTCACATAGTATGGTGTAGGGGGAAAGATAAAGAGAATATTAGATAGAGCATTGGTGTCACAAATATAGTCAGAATGGGCAAGAAAGTGCACAATATGCATTGAATAGATGTGTGTCTAACCACTATATATGTTGTTAAAACTGACGAAAACACGAACAAGGTAGACTTCCTGAGGCATGTATATACATTATTCTTAAGGATTTATCTGTGGTGTATTGCGAAAATCTTCCAGGATAAAACAGGAACTTTCCAAATTTTCCAAGGATTTCAGAACTATTAAGGAACACTAAAAAGAGTAAATAATTATACACAGGATAATAAGTAGGAAAGGAGAAATGAGCATGAGGGAACCAGAAAGAGAGGTTTTAGAGCCTATTTTCCTTTTCTTAGGATCGGGTAACATTACCTTAGCTAGGCACCCCCACACTCTTAGGTATTTAAGATTAGGTTGATAACCTTTCCATAACTCATAAGAAGTTTTATCCATTTTCTTATGAGGTGTCTTATTTTGTAAAAAAAACATGCAATAAGAAGAGCTTCTCCCTAAAGGTTATCATGTGCACTATAACTAATAAGCATGACATTCATCATTTCTTTAAGAGTTATATTCTTTCTCTCAGCTACTCCATTGGACTCAAGTGAATACGATGGGGTTATTTCATGGATAATACACTTTTTAACACAATAGTCATTAAAGCTATGCCAAATTGTGTTTCTTTGAAGCGTTGTGATGATTAAGGAGTTGGAGCTGATAGAAAAGTTGCGGGACATGAACTTGGGTTTACATACAGGCATTGATCATATATGGTGCAGCATGTTGCGTATCACTAATGAGTTCTTAGATGAGGTGCGGGTGGAACAAGGTAAAGATCAGGAGTTGCGGTAGGTAATCAGTGAATTGGGTACCGAGAAGAGAAAGGATTTTTAGAATGGGTAAAGACGACATCCTGAGGTTTAGAGAGAGGGTGTGTGTACCTAGTAGTCGGGTTTTGAGGAAGATGCTCTTGGATGAAGGGCATAAGAGTCGTCTTAGCATACATCCAGGTATGACTAAGATGTATAAGGACTTGAAAGTGACCTTCTAGTGGACGGGTATGAAGATAGATGTGGCCGATTATGTCGCTTCCTGTTTGGTATGCCAGAAGGCGAAGATTGAGCATCAGAGGCCGGGTGGCACGTTGGAGCCTCTCGACATTCCTCAATGGAAATGGGACAGCATTTCCATGGATTTTGTCACACACTTTCCGCGGTCTGTGAGAGGACATGACTCGATCTGGGTTATTATAGACAGACTGACGAAGTGTGCACACTTTCTGGTGATTAATCAGAAGATGTCTATGGACAAATTGGCAGATCTATATGTCCGAGAAGTGGTTAGACTACATGGGGTGCTTGCGAGTATTGTGTCAGATAGAGACCCGAGGTTCAAATCAAGATTCTAGCAGTCACTACAGGACGCCTTGGGCACACAGTTGAGAATGAGCTCAGCTTATAACCCTCAAACGGATGGGCAGTCTGAGAGAATCATACAGTCGCTGGAAGATTTGCTGAGGATTTGTGTGTTAGATCACCTAGGTACGTGGAGTGACATATTGCCTTTGGTGGAGTTCACATACAATAATAGCTATCATTCCAGCATCGGGATGGCACCATACGAGGCATTGTATGTTAGGAGATGCAGGACTCTATTGTGTTGGCAGCAGGATGGGGAGTCAGTGGTGCTTGGGCCAGAATTCTTGCAGCAAACCACTGAGAAAGTGAAGATGATACAGGACCGTATGCATGCGACTCAGAGTCGACAGAAGTCTTATGCAGATAAGAGGAGGAGGCCACTTGAGTTTGAGGTGGGTGATCATGTATTCCTCAGGGTTACCCCGACAACAGGTATTGGGAGAGCTCTCAAGTCGATGAAGCTGATTCCTATATTCATCTGGTCATACTAGATTACGAGGAGGATCGGACCAGCAGCGTACGAGATTGCCTTGCCACATCACTTGGCAAATTTGCACAACGTCTTCCATGTATCACAGTTGAGGAAGTACGTGGCAGACCCTACTCATGTGCTAGAACAGAATGATGTCCAGGTGCGGGAGGACTTGACTACAGAGGGAAGGAGATCCGGACTGTGAAGGTTCTCTGGGATGAGGCAACCCAGGAGATGACTTGGGAGATGGAGGATCTCATGAGGAAGTCTTATCCTCACCTGTTTCCTGGTAAGTCTTATTTTCGAGGACAAAAACTTTTCAAGCTGGGGGGAATGTAAGACCCGTGAAAATTAATTAATTAAATAATTAATTAACTAATAAATACGAGTAGTGGGAGCCTTGATGGCATTAAATATTGATTGATATGACATGGAAAAGTACTAGCTTAAGTGGTTGAGAATACTTTAATTGTGTGAGAGGACTTGGGTTCGAGTCCTATGTATGCAAATTATGTGTTGTTTGATTTATTATTAATTTTAATATTATACATGGTCATGTTGGGTGATAACATGATTATAGAATTATGTGAATGGTCAAGAAACATGAATTGGCTTGATGGTTTAGCTTTGACTTGGCATTGGTATGGTCATGGGTTCAAACCTTGGTGAGCCAGATTTAACTTTTTTTGCTTAAAAATTAGTTGTGGGCTGTGGAGAAAACCTAGCAGAAGGGGCAGCTAAGGGGCTGAGATATTAAACCATATTCTCGTTTTTTTTTCATTAACCAAGTACTAAGGCCTATAAAAGGAAAATTTTGAGAGAAGAATAGGGTTTTGAGAGGCTGTTTTCAGAGAGTGTGGTGATGTACACGAATTCAAGGAAAAACAATGGGTTGAGAGTGAATTACAAGGGGCTAATTGAAGTGGTTATAAGGCAAGCTTTAGTGATCAAAGGAACCTTCTAGTTTCAAGGTTTAGCAAGTGGAAATCCCAGGTTAGGGGAGCTGAACCCGAAATTGTATGCTTTTGGTCATATTGCATGAATGTAATGATTTGATGTTGTGGATTTCGTGTTGTATATGTGATGAATTTGGGGTTTGGGTGATTTGGTATTGTTTCATTGAGAGTCTTACCTAATTGCATGAACATGAATGGTTTCTGCGCTAAGTATGCTACTACTGTGTAAATTTGGGGTTTTGGGGTCTATATTGCGTCTAAATCATGCTTGTAATGTCGGTACAATGTTGTCTAAATGAATTGGTACGAATTGGAGTGTGTTTGGGTGCAATTGCTGCTGTTGCGTGCGTAAAACAATGCCAAAGTCTGCAATTCTCACTCAAGCGAGCCAGACTCACCTAGGCGAGAGTTGTAGAGACACAATTTCAGGTTCTGCTCGAGCATCTCGCTCAGGCGGGGTGATTTGGTCTTGGGCGACAGGCCATCTCGCTTAGGCGAGTGTGTCTCGCCTAAGCGAGAACCCGTGTGTGTTTTGAGTGATTTGGTTGCACATCTCGCACAGGCGGGATTTATTGTTTTGGGCGAAAGTGCATCTCGCTCAGGCAAGAGCCTTTCGCCTAAGCGAGAATTCAAGAAACTAATGTGGTCCGTTTGGGGTTCGACGCCTAGGCGAGGTGTCTTAGCTATGAGTGAAGGATGATCTCGTCTAAGCGAGCGAGAAGGAGCTCGCTTAGGTGAGACTTCGTGGGGCTGCTGTTGTACTAAGACTCGCTCAAGCTCGTGAGTCTAGCTTAAGCGAAATGGACTGGGATGTGGGACTAAGGCTTTTAGCCTAAGCAAAGAGAAGTGCAGGGATACACTTCAAGGAAATTTGATAGCGTAGTATCAGATTAGTGATGTTGAACACGAGATGTGTTGTCTACAATGCTTCTAAGATATCTCAATGGTGGGTTTGCTGGTGTTCCTTGGGTTGTGGCCTAGAACGTATCCTTGAATTGTGGCTCAGGATAGGGGATAACCACGTGGCATTGTATGAGTTGTGGCCCGGAATGACTTCCCTTGAGTTGTGACTCGGGATAGTGGATGAACACAAGGAACTCTTAAGTTGTGGCTCGGGTTGGCGAGTGTTGCCGGTGCGAGTGTGCTGGTTGTGGCCAGTACGGATGGGTCCAGATGGATTGCTCTCATCAGTATTTAGCTGACGAGTTTGGTAGTCCTGGGACGTTACGGACTATGTTCGTATTTGGGAACTCCACCTGGCGTTACGGTGTGTGATCCGTAGCATAGTTCCCGCACGTGCTCTATCAGTTGGGGCCGATAGGTGTGACAGCAAGGCGCCTTGAGATACTCACTAGAAGATGTAGAACACTGCGGGCATGGTTGTGGCCATGTGGAAGGAATGGAACGAGTTTCCTTGTTGTGCATTGATATTACATGGTTGTGGCCATGTGGAAGAGAAGGAGGAGGTTACTTTGTGGTGAAATGATATCATACATGGTTGTGGCCATGAGGGATAAAAGAAGGGATTTTTCTTTTGATGAATTTTATTTTATATATATATATATATATATATATATATATATATATGATAGATATATATTTATGTGTTATCTTTTTAGCTCACCCTATATGCTTGTATTTGGCGATGATCGTGTACACGGTACACGTGAGCAGATGATATTATAGATGGAGCTGGTAAGGCTTAGGCTCGGAGCGTGGGCTAGATTGGGAGTTTTTGATAATTTGTGTTTTGAATAATAATTTGTAAACACTGTGGATATTTATTATATTTTGCGTTTATAAATTATGGAATATTGGACTTTTCATAGTTTTAATAAAGTTTTAAATTTCCCACGTTTTGGGAAATGAGGTATTGTTAAATGTGACATTATTATACATTTCTCTATTTTATTAAAAATTAGTAATATCCTGACAGGATGTTACAACGCCTGGCGGCGTGGAGCGAGCCGCCAGGCGGTAGGGTCTCAAAACAGTGGCAGTAGCCACTGTCAACACGAGGCGCCTGGCGGTAGGGTGGAGTTCGCCAGGCGGTGACGAAACAGAGAGGATTCTGTTGGCGCTTGGCGCCTGGTGGTGTGAGATGCCCGCCAGGCGGTTTGGAACCATGTTTCGTCTAGCGACGCGAGAGGCACGCCAAGTGGTTTTGGTGCAAAATTGGTGTGCGAGGATGATTTGTATACAGCTTTGGGTGATGTTTTTTATGTGATGCTTTGGCTGGGGGCCCATTTACGAGTGTATCTTGTATTGGGGTAACACGTGGTCACTCTAGGTTGTAGCCTGGTGGTTTAGAAAGTCCAGTGGAGTGTACGAGTTGTGGCTCGTACGACGAGGTTTCAGATGATTGTCCTCTTTAGTACATCTGATAGAGTTTTGGTAGTCTAGGAACAACTACAAACTTATGTTCGTTTTGGGGTGCTCCACTTGGTGTCGCGGTGAGATGTTGTGGCAAAGTTATTTCCACGTGTGGACTATCATGTGGTGGCCTATAGTCGGAGGGGCGAGTAGACACTCGTGCAGCAAAGATCGATCGTTGATCTCACTCAAAGGGTATAGAAATGATAGACGTCTAAATTAAAGGTGAAAAATTGAGGAACGAAGAAAAGAGAGAAAATATTAACCCGGGTTATAATCTTGAGATGTTGTATTTACTGTTATATTTGTTTGATTTATTTAAATGAGCTCACCCTATTTGTGTGTGATTGGCGATGGTCATGTAACTTGTTACATGGGAGCAAAGGTTGATGCATGTGAGCGTGAGGATGCGTAGAGATGGAGTGGGGGAACAGTCATGGGGCTTTTACCAGCTTTATTTATGAACTATTTTGTAATGGTTTTGGAGAACTGGATTATGTTTGTAATTATTGAACGCCGTGAATTTTAATTATTATTGGCGCGTTGATTTTGGTTTTTTTTTTTTAACTTTTCCCGCATTTTGGGAAAAGAAGTTATTAATAAATGAGGTTTTACATATATTATTTTGTTTTCTTAATTTAAATAAGTAATTTCCGGCTAAGACGTTACACTCACAAAGACAAACTCTCTACCAAAATCAATACCAACAATGGGTGTCCAAATTCGAGGATACACTTGCTCCCTACATAACACCAAAATTGTGTAGATATATTACTAAAGCTCAAGTAACATTAGAGAGATGTTGATATTATCTTTTTACAATTCCATTTTTCTTAGTAGTTTATACACAACTAAATTTTTTATGTATAATTCCCTTATATTCAAAATGACTATTCATGTTAAACTCATATCCATTGTTATGCATAAGATAACCATGTGTAATTTGAATAATCATCAGCAATGGTAAGAAAATACTTATGACCATGCAAAGAAGAAACAAAGCAAGGTTCCCAAATGTCAATATGTATAAGATTAAAGGGTTTACTAGCATGAGAAATACTATAAAGATAGGGTGATTTTCTCTGTTCTGCAAGATGGAAAAACATTACAATAATTAGATTTAGCATTATGAATGTAAAGATATTTTTGTTTAAATATAGCTAATTCATCACATAAGTGTCCTAATCTATCATGCCAAAGGTTATTGTTTATAGTATTACAATTTTGAATGATAGCAATAGAATAAATATAATTATTTGGAATATTAAACACATAAAGGTCATAAATACTATCAAATATATACCAATCTTCTCTTTAAATTTTTGATTCTGAATCACACAAAAACTAGGTTGAAGAAAATTTCAATATTCAAAGAAGAAACTAATTTGAAAATAGATATTAAATTATATGTGATAAAAGGAATGGACAACGCATCTTTAAATAGTAAACTTTTATTTAATTTAACTAGTTCCATACGAGTGACAGTAACTTTAGTTCTATCAAGAAGATTAACATTTAAATGATTAATTTTCTTGTACGAAAAGAAATTATTAAGAGAATAAGAAATGTCGTCAGTAGCTCTAAAATCAAATGTCCATGTTGTTATATTCTTAGGTTTGAAAGAATTGATAGTAGAGTTATAAGTGTCTATACTAATTAAAATTCCACATGATTTTAACACTTATAATGCATGAATTGTTCATTTTATCCATTGATTCAATCTTTTTAGCTTAATATTACAAAATGAGGTATATGGAAGTACAATAAACATTCGCTTAAGTCCGCACTCATTTAAGTCTGCATTCCGCCTAAATTCGCATTTAGAAAAGAAAAATTCTCGGATCAATAATTTTGTGACTTTATTTTCAGAAAAAAAATCACGTAGTCATTTGATAACTATTTTCAATTCGTTCACATGTGGTTACAAATTGACCATTATGTAGGATGCAATTAAGGGTGAAGAACACACTTTTAGCTTGATTTAACTAATTTGATGGTAAATAAGGAGAATCTCTCAACTCACTCATATGAATAAAATAAAATAGCAAGTTCCTCTGGTAACAGATCTCTTACATCTCATATCTCTCATATTTTCACAATCTCTACAAATTTCTGAAACTCATAATATTTAATATTGTAATTAAATGATCCCTAATATTCCATATCGTAATATGACTCATAAAACTTCATAAATCCGCATTCCAATAAAATCCGCATCAAACTCTCAAGATCAAACTGAGGACTTAAGCGAATGTTTACTAAAGATAATTATGAAATTAATGATATTTGATGTATTTCAATGGATTTTGGAGAAACTAATTATGGTGTAGTTGAGCCATAGAAATTGGCAGTGAGCACTCCAGACAACAAAGAAAGAATTCAAGCTTTGGCCTTGTAGTTGGGCAATGACGCTTTGGTGTTGAGCCACACAAGAAAACCCTCAACATAAAGAGACCTAGAATACTAGATTATGGAGTTAAGCCATCAAAGAAACCCTCCAAGGGAGGTACCTTCAAGTCTTGGCCACCAGAACGTTGAGTTAGAAAGAAAACCCATCTTGAGAGGAAACCTTTGTTGTTGAGCATCAACTGGATAAAGTTGAGCGCTGGCCTGGAACTCTATAAAAACAGAGCATCATCTTTGTTTTAGATATCACTTTCATAGCTTCTTTAGGCATTCTCTTTGTACTAAATTGGAATATCTTGTCTAGAGACATAGGGGAGGCGCAACATGTAACATCTCATCCGGATATTATGAATTTACTTATTAAAATAAGATAATAATATTAAGTGCTCATTTAATAAGCTCCATTTTCCAAAACATGGGAAATATAAAACTTTTATTACATTTGAAGTTAACTCAAATCCATAAAATTTAAAACTCAATTATAATGTCTACGGGTAGTAATATGAAATATTACAAATTCTTTAAAAACTCATAAAATATAAAACTCTGAGAAAGTCCTCTCCCAACTAGTCTCACTCCGGCTCTATGTCTCACCAGATCCACCTGCAACATCGACTGCTCCCCTGTACCACGTACACGATCATCGCCAAACCAAAGTAGATAGGGTGAGCTAACAAGATAAAACATATGCATCAATTTATATAACAAAACACACACAATCCAAGGATCCTCATCCTTTGATCTCATATCACATGGCCACCACCATGTAATCCATGTTCTACGTCTTTGGTTGATAATCTCAAGCTATCGTTATTGTCCAACCTACAAGCCACCACTTGTAGAACGCATGCGGGAACACTCGCTATTCCGAGCCACAACTCAAAGAATGCTCGTGTTACCCTTTATCCTGAGCCACAACTCCATGAATACTCCAGCATCTGACCCTTGAGATATCGCCCAAAGCCTCGTAGACCACGCACATCCAAAGCAGGCAAAACACAATGTCTGCTTCATCAAATATTGCCTGTCGCTCCACACGAGTCGCCAAGTGCAAAAGGCTTTCAGACCGCCTGGCGGGGGACACATGCCGTCAGGCCCCAAGTGCCTTTGATGCTACTGTTTCCACAAGTATCTCCTAGCGGGACAACCTTTATCGCCAGGCGCAACACGCTTCACTTTTCTACTGGTTTTGTAGTCATCGCCTAACGGTCAAACATCACCGTCAGGCGCTACAGGCGGTTTTTGGAAAAATTCCCAGAAACACGAAATTCAACAAAAATAAACATTGATCATGCGATAGCATATGATACAACATACATTTAATTATTAACCAATTAAAACGACGTTAATCAGCTCCCCTAACCTGGATTTCTTGCTCCAAAAGTGTGCAAAGTTTTGAGTCCTTGATCCTAATAGGCCTTAGATCTTGATTCCTCCTTCAAGACACCTTCTCACTTTCACTGTTCTCTCCTTGCACGCACTCAAACACCCTCTCTACAACACTCACGTTTTGGTAGCTTCAGGAACCCTTTCTCCCCTCTCACAATGCCCTTAATTGGTTAATTACCAAGCCTTAATGGTGGTTTAATGACCCAAAACGAAAATTATCATTACATTGGGTTTAATTGTCATTCAATGACCCTTTTATGATGGTTTGCCAGCCCCCTTGGCTGCTAGGGCTTCCTTGCCCTTTCACCTTCATGCCAAAGGAAATTTTGGCAAAAAGAAAGTTAAATTTGGTTCCACCAAGGTTCAAACCCATAACCATTCCAACATTCAATTCAATGGGCCACCATTCAACCAATTCATGTTTCATGATAATTCTTACCATTCTATAATTATATTACCACTCAACATGATCAAGCATAATTATTAAAAATAATTATAAATTAAATAACACATAAATGGCATACATAGAACTCCAACCTAAGTCTTGTCATAAGACCATGTACTCTCAACCACTTGAGCTAATACTTTTCCACATCATACATGTCAGAATTAAATGCCATAAAGTCTCCCACTAACTGCATTTATTAATTAATTATTTAATTAATTAATTAAATTTCACGAGTCTTACACAACAACTCCAAATGCTTCTAATATTTTCCATCATTACGAGGAGTTGAACTCTCATGTGTTGAGGTTGGATGTAATTGATCCCCACTCTCTGTATTGCTACATCTTTAATAATCATATATGATTTCATTCCAATGTTTGTGATTTGGTTTATGCTTTATTGATTGGATGAATTGATCACTCATCTTATCTCACTGATTTAGATTGAATTGGAAAACTAATCTTTAATTGTGATCTAGTCGAATCACCTTTTGCTTTTAGATGCTATGAACAAATCTAAGGCTCTAACTGGATATAGAATCTTGCACTTAAGGCAAGGATTCATTCAATCAGAAGTTGAGGAATCACTCTAAGTTTGAAGTCCTTAGGCTCCAAATGTTAGGAATGGATCTAGAATCACCTTAGAGAACTCTCAATATATTTGTATGACCTGCATATTAAATAAATAAAGATCAATAGCATTGAAGCAGGGGAATGTGAAATGAAATCTATCCTCAACACGTTTTTACTATTGTATTCCTCAAAAACTCAATTAGTTATGTTTTTTATAATCATTAAAATTACAACAAACATTGTTCTATCGAATCTAACTCAGATTTGAATATTGGAATATCTTAATAAATCCCTATAGATAGACACTTGATTGATACTACAAACACACCCAGTACACTTGCTAAAACTTATTTGAATTAGTCGTTGTTGGGGATTTGGATAAGATAATCAAATTATATTGTTGAATAATTGCATGATAATCACACTTACGACTTGGTGAAATTGCCTAAGGGCAAAAGGGCATTGGAAACTAGGTGGATTTTCAGGGTGAAACAAGATTCAAACTCTACACTTCCAAGGTACAAGGCCAGATTAATGGTGAAAGGTTTCAGACAGAAAAGGGTGTTGATTTCAATGAGATTTTCTCACCTGTGGTGAAAATGTCATCCATCAGAACCGTGCTAAGTTTAGCTGCTACTCTTGATTTGGAGGTTGAGCAGATAGATGTGAAGACAACTTTCCTTCATGGTAATTTAGAGGAAGAGATATACATGAAGCAACCTGATGGTTTTCTTGTTGAAGGCAAGAAAGATTATGTGTGTAGGCTAAGGAAGAGTTTATACGGTTTGAAGCAAGCTCCAAGGCAGTGGTATAAGAAGCTTGAGTCTTTTATGTGTGAGCAAGGTTACAAGAAGACTACTTATGATCATTGTGTCTTTGTTAAAAGTTTTTCTAGTGATGACTTTATTATCCTGTTATTATATGTTGATGACATGCTTATTGTTGGGAAAGATATTTTCATAATTGACAGGTTAAAGAAGACACTTAGTGAGTCTTTTGCCATGAAAGACATGGGAGCTGCTAAAAGGATTCTTGGCATAGGTATCTCACGTGATAGAAGAGAAAAGAAGAACAAATACCAATGAGACCTGAGCCTAACCACATAAGGTATTGACACCACTCTCAACCCAAAACCTTAAGGCAATGGATTTATGGGTCTTTATTCTTATATAGTGCTCTACTTTCTCATTTCTAGCCAATGTGGGACTTAGACTCACACTTGGATTCCTAACAATTTCCCCCTCAAGGGTGAGTCCCTTCAACCACATTCCTTAGAAATGAGAAAGTAGAGCACTATATAAGAATAAAGACCCACAAACCCATTGCCTTAAGATTTTGGATTGAGAGTGGTGTCAATTTCTTATGTGGTTGGTGTAAGACCCGGGAAAAATTAAATAATTAATTAATTAATTAAGTGGATAGATGTGGGTAAGGGGAACCTTTAAAGTAATAAATGCGGGGTGTATGACGTGGAAAAGTGCTAGCTCATATGGTTGAGAGCACCTTAATTGTGCGAGAGGACTTGGGTTCGAGTCCTATGTATGTTATTTTTTTTTGTGTTAGTAAATTTGTATTATTTTGTGTATATTAAAACGTGTGGTGGATTTTATAATTATTGAATTGTATTGGTTAGTATGAAATATGAATTGGTTGCATTGGTTAGGCATTAAGTTGGCATGTGCATGGGTGTGGGTTCAAACCTTGGAAGACCCAAATGAAACTCTATTTTTATCATTTTTGATTTTGATTTGAAGTTGAAGGGTTAAGGAAAACTCTAGCAGAAATAGCAGTCAAGGGTAGCTGGAAAAACAAGCCAATTAAGGGAGTTTGAATGATCATTACTTCACATCTTAATGCCCTTTTCGTTTACAGTATTAGGCCACCATTAAAACACCACTAGGGAGGTAATTGTAAGGGAAGAGAAAGGTTTCTGCAAAACAAATTTTGAGGTAGATAGAGGAGTGCGAATTTCAGTGAGATATTGAGAGTGTGAGAGGACTCGTGAGGGGGCTGAATTGATATAAGCCAAGGGAGGCCATTTTGAGTCAAAGGAAAGAATCGCGAGACTACTTGGGAAAGCTTTAATCCAGGTTAGGGGAGCTTTTACTTGTGTTTTGACATTGATCGTATGTTTTCATGCTTTATTGAATGGTTGCAATGTGTATTCTGATTCTGTGTCGAATTCTGTTGGATTTCTGGAAATTTCCAGAAACCGCCTGGCGGGGTTGAAGGACCGCCAGGCTGCTCATGCCATGAGCGCTTGATTTTCTGAGTTTTGGTATGCACCGCCTGGCGGCTAAGGGTAGCCCGCCAGGCGACACGAACTGGGTTGCCAGTTTCCTCTGATTTTGGGTATTTTCGTGATGTGAGAGGCTTGGGAGAGGTTCTCGTAATACGAACGTCTTGTGTATGGTAGATTGTTATCAGAAAAATTAGTAATTGGTGGATTTCGCATGAATTTTAATTGAAATGGGAATTTAGGGTTCATGAATGATTAGAATGGAAAAAATGGGAATGATCGCTGTGATTAGTCGTATTGGTGGAAAAATGGGAGTGAAAAGGAATTAGGATATGAAATCTGGGTATTGGGTGATGTGTAATCATGTTAGACTTAATGCAAACTGAATTGGAGGTGATTGCGCATACTGTGAGTGCTGGAAAATGGGACAGATCACAAAACCTGTATGAACCGCCTGGCGGCTCTTGGGTGCCGCCAGGCGACACATCAGGGGCGAGGGTGCTCTGATGGCGTGCTAAGAAAAATGCGTTGTGGAAGGTTTCGGGGGAAAATTTCTGGAGGATACGTGTTAATAGTCAGTAAATTTCTTTCTTTGGAATTGAGTGAATAGACCAATGTGTGAGGGCTAAGGATAAAGTTGCGGAATGACTTGGGGGTAACTGAAATCTGAAGAGATCAATGTACGACATACCTTATATTAGGATAAGTGGTGGGCTTACAAATTTATGCCAGAGGGCTTGTTCTGATATTGATTTATGCAATATATTGAAACGTGATGATTAAGACTTGGGTTTAGATAGTTGTGCGTATTTCGTTTTGCTTGGATGCATGTGTTGTAATGCTATGAATGTATGTGTGCTGAAACATTGTGTAAATGGGAGTCTATTAAGACCTGTAAAAGGGAGCAAAAACCAGTAGCATTGCGCTACTGGTATAGCGCCTGGCGGTGCAGGCTGTACCGCCTAGCGGTAGAGTGAAAATCAGTGGCAGTGGCCACTGTTAGCACTAGGCGCCTGGCGGTAGGGTAGTCTCCGCCAGGCGGTGACGGAAAATTACGGGTCCTGTCTGGGCCGTATCGCCTGGCGGTGGGGGTATGTTCGCCGGGCGGTTTTTAGTCAGTATCCGCCTAGCGGTGTCTAGGCGATACCAGGCGATTTGCATGGCTGTATAATTGTTTTCTTTTGCTTGATTAGTGGACTTGAAGGACTAAGTTCGCTTCTTTGTGCTTGGGCTTGATGGTTAAGTCCAATAGGGGTCTGGGATGTGCTTGAACGATTGAACGCATGATGGGCATGAAACTAGTTGAGTTCCCGTCGGCTACTATTGGGCGAGGAGTCCTTAGTATGGTGATTGCATGCGTGGGGCGCACGATGGGCAAGGAACTGTGATGTTCCCGTCGGCTACTATTGGGCGAGGAGTCCATAGTATGGTGATTGCGTGCGTGCCAGGGTCCAAGTTGTGTAAGCTTGGATGTGTTACTACAGGCGAGGAGCCTGTAGGGTTGGACTATGAGCAGGATTGGCTCGTAGGGTTGGACCACGAATGGGATAGTTTCGTGGCAGCACAGTGAAAATCCCATGACCTAGTTTCATGCATGTGACTCAGGAAGGAATCTGAGATCAGGGTGGATAACTTGTAATTAACATGTAACTGTAAATTTTTATTTGGGACGGGTATCATGTTTAATTTGTTTATTATGCATAGCTCACCCTATCTGTGTGTGTATGGCGATGATCAGATGATTCGTTATCCGGGAGCAGATGATTTGACAGGTGAGCCAGGAGACGCTTGAGACCAGGGAGCGAGATGATATGGGGCTTTTTGAAGATTTAAAGTTTTTGATGTATTTATGTTTTGAAACATTAGCCGTTTTGGCTTTTATGAGTTGTAATGTTTTGATTGAGAACAGTTGAAATGTTTTGATATTACGACTTTAATTTTCCCGCGTTTTGGAAATCTGCATAAATAAATGAGGAAAATTTTTATATTATCATATTTAGTCTCATTAATTTAATTATTTGTGATATTTTCAAAGTAATATTCCTCTGGGATGTTATAGTTGGGCTTAGGTCTCATTGGTGTTGTATCTCACCAGTAAAACCCCCTCTATAAACCTAACAAGTGGTATCAGAGTTTATGGTTAAAACCGGCCCAAATGAGTGCAGTATGGTGCTAGTATCGAAAGTCTTCCTGGCAAGGGTTCTAGGTAAGTGTGTCTCGTTAAGAAGAACGGTGGTACAGAAAAGGACAAAAAAAGGAGCACTCGTGGTTGGGAATGCTTCCGCTGGAGGGGGAGTGTACCAATGTGATTGAAGGGACTCACCCTTGAGGGGGAGATTGTTAGGAATCCAAGTGTGAGTCTAAGTCCCACATTGGCTAGAAATGAGAAAGTAGAGCACTATATAAGAATAAAGACCCATAAACCTATTGTCTTAAGGTTTTGGATTGAGAGTGGTGTCAATACCTTATGTGGTTAGACTCAGGTCTCATTGGTGTTTGTTCTCTCCAGTGATGCCCCTCCTTATAGACCTAACAATATAGCACTAATAGTTATCTACTCTGTGTATACTTTGTTCTGCTAAATTGCTTTTAATGTTGTTCTTACATACAAAGAAGAAAACATAACCAAACCTTGCTATTTGACCCTAAAATAGAAAGGACTATGAGAAGGAACAATAGTAAAATCAGGAAATAAAACAACAAGAGGAGGAGACATCCATTTCAGACTTTGATTTGCACACTCAGCACCAATGGCAAACAAGATTCAAGGGAGAAATGGAAAAAGAAGGCTGATGAAGATTATTCATAGTAGCAAAGACTTGGTCACTTCCCTAGCATTGTCAGACCTACTAAAGGACTAGAATTGAAACTTGTTTTATTATCTTTAATAACTTCTAATCAGTTTGCAAGATAGACAATGAAGATTTTTATAATCATTTATCAACCTTTTATAAATTTTGAGAGGTTTAAATCAAACCGGTGTGATACGAGAATTTTGGAGTCCTAGCCTAATTGGTTATAACCATTTTATTGAATCCTTTTGGGAATTAATAAAAGTGGATGTTCTAATAATGGTATAAGAACTCCATAAATATAAAAAAAAATGTTACAGGAAGAAAATTCGTCATTTATAACTTTGACATCGAAGAACATTGGGAGAATACATACCAACTTCACTCATTATATACAACATTCTGGCTAAATTATCAGTTAAAAGTTAAAAGGATGGTACATAAAGTTATTGATAATTACATTAAACTTGTTTAAGGCTTTTACTTCCTGCATTCCCATAATTTCTTCGCACACTCCCAAAAACGTTCAAAATATTCATTTTACCTTGTGGAGAAAGAAAGTTTTCCGGAAGAAACTTTTTGGAATTTAACAAAATTTTGAAAACAAATATTTTGTAACATTTTTTAAAACATATGAAATGTATTCTGGAATAAATTTTCCGAAAAATAAGATTTTTGAAAAAACTTCCCACAACTCACTCACAAAATGCCTTTTGAAATGAGTTTTCCGGAATATCCACATATAAAATTTGTTTGAAAAGAGTTTTCCTGAAACACATGAAATACATATTGAGAAAATCTTTCCGAAACAAGTTTTTTTTTTTTTTTTTTTATTTTTTCTCTTCTTCTTTTGGCGCAACGTTGGCCGTCTCTTCTTCTGCAGCAGCGGTGCGACATGATGCAGTTAAAAATGGTGGGAGTGGAGGAAGCGATTTCCGTTGTTTTAGGAGGAAGAAATGTGTTGAATGTGGTACTTATTGCGAATGAAGTGATGGAAACAACGAAAAGAAAAAATAAATCATATTTGATACAAAAGTTGACTCTGAAAAGAAACATTACTTAAGGAGGTGACAATTTTTGTAGAACACGGTGGTGAAAAGAATGGAGTTTGGAGAAAAATGGACTAGATAAAGAAAAAGTTGCATTAAATCAAATTTCTAAGCTTTTCAATTATTTCCTTCTATTTTTTATTCTCTTTTCTTCTATCTAAATAATGTCATTTTTTTAATCTTGTCCATTCAAAACACTCATCACTTAAACAAAAATTACAATAAATAAGTTGTTGAACGAGGCGAATAAAAAACAACATTACAGATACTTTCAACTTAAACATTCATTTGCTTAAAATATAATAATTTTATTTATAAACTAATTTTAACCATTAGATTTTTCAGAAAAACAAAATGCTCTCTATTTTCATCATTCAGTTTTGGAAAATCTGATAGCTAAATTGGTTATTCAATCAAATCATTCCATGTTTTCGAAAAAAAAAAAGATAAAAAGTAACGTTATTCCACCTCTTCTTTTTATAAACATTATTTAGACACAACTATTCTTGTCATACAATAATAAAAAAATTGCTCATGAGAATATCTAAGTTTTAAAATGAGCTTCGAAGACCATTTTACATTGCTTCAATACCAACTTCATGATGTGGTAGTAGTAATTTGAATATAAATCAAAGAAATAATCTAGTATAATTCGTAATAATAAAATTGCTTCCAATTAATATTTCGGACATTCAGGACTCGTTGGCTCTTTCAACTTTCTTGCCCATCATTCTGGCATGGTTTACGGTTTGGAACGAAGTTCCCCACTACACATATCATCCTCAGGTAAAATACATAATTTTAAAAAAGTGAAAGAGTATGTATGAAAAATTACCCTCTTTTTTCTCCTGCCATGAACTAACAATATACAACATAAACGTTACTACAAACAGTAAACACTTGCCTTTACAGTAATCAATAAATTGTTACAAGCAGCACGGTGTCCCCAGTCCAATGGCTGCATCAAGAGGTCGTACACCTCACTTTTACCGTACGTGGTCTCGTTCTCATGTATAAAGAATTGACCAGAATCCTTTACATAGAGTTTGTACTCTAATAGTGCAGATGATTGAAGTTCAACCACAGACCACAAGGAATGCCGGGGAAACCAAAAGACTTTAGAGGTATTTACAATCGGCAACTCAAATGAATCTTCTAGGGGATCCACCTGGTGTGTGGGCTTTGTAAAAAGATTTTTCATGAAAAGGATCAAGAGTAAATGTTGCATTTGATCTCACTGGATATGACGGGAGGGTATTTTGCCCCATCAAAGTGTAAGTTGGATGAGGAGGAGAAAGAAAACAGCTCTTGTGGGCTGGCCCATACTGTCTCAATGGACTTGAGCAGGGCGATACTGGTAAAGATGTGATCACCCTTGTGTTATCTCTGAAGAAGGAAGTTAAAACAGCGAGTCAGTCTAAATAGCACAAAAATTATTCAGCATATACAGAGATTCATCACCAGGACTTGATAGGTCAGATGTTTAACCTTGGGCTCCTTACTGCACGTGAAGTAACAGGAACTGGCTTTGTTGCATAATCTCCATCCAATGAATTTATACTTGTTCTATTGGAATGATCTAAAACTGGCTGCAACGCGATCCAAACAAAGAGACAGTTAGCTCCATCTCAATGCTTGCCATAGAAATTGATTTTCAGATATTTTGCAACTTCAAAACGACAAAATTAAGTTTATGGAGTATGTGCATTAGAACCATGACTTCAAATGAACTAATGCTTTCTATCCAAGTTTTGCAGTACTTTAGGATTCTCTTGCAGCATTATGTACTCTAAGTAATTATGCAATCCACTTTTATCCAAAAAAAGGAAAGCGATATTCTATTATCAGTTGTCAGCCCTAACTATGCCATGATCACCCTGTTAATCTGTTCTCCAATTTCAAGTTCTCTTGCATTTGGGACATAAACTTCACCAATATATGAGTATGCAATCCAACAACAGTCTTGAGTAAAACAAGACGATCAAATTCCATACTAAAAGCTAGAAGCCTACATAACTACCAAAACACACATGACAGACAATCATCTGCTTTTTTTCTTCCTTTCCTGATTGCAACATTATATCTGTTTAACATATAATTCCTTCCTGATTTACAATATATTATTTTAAACATGATAATAGTTGGCATATAGGATTGAGCTACATAATACGTACAGCATAAGAAAAACTAAGCAAACCATTGAGATAAAATCCTGACATGATATGATGAAATCCAATCATCGCATTCGCATCTTATCCAGTATAAGGATAACCACAAATGATGAAATCACATATATGTTAAACATCAGAATGGAATTAACATGTAAGACGCCAAAGCAACATAACTTCAGAAAGAAAATAAAAAAGCATTAAGGACTATACCGGCGGTGTCCGACTTCCATCAAACATGTAGGGGAAAGCATCCCTAGTTATTCTGACATTTGTAGCTTTTGTTGCTGGTTGATCTAGAATGAAGGGATGCTCTAGTAACTGATGGGCTGTGGGGCGGGCTGATGGATCTCTTTGTAAGCATAGCTGAATGAAATTCTTTGCATCGCTTGAGAGATGATCAGGAATTTCAGGCATATCTCTACTGTTACCGATTTTAAATATTGCAGCTACCTGATGAAATACAAGCATTAAAAAACAATGTTTGCCATTCATATTCTTTAAATAGGCTGATATCAAACATGCAAATAAATGCTAGTTGTAGACATTGAAAATCGCACCCCTTCATATTGATTCCAGGGAGGCTTTGATGTTGCCATTTCAAGAATTGTGCATCCCAAGCTCCATATATCAACAGGAAGGCTATAGCCATTTGTATTCATTACAACCTAAGAAAGCAGACATCAGTATACATTACAACTTACAGTGAAAGTGAAAAGGTGACGCCAGTTCAAAATGAAAATTGTGAAAAGGGAAAAATAGTTTACCTCAGGTGCCATCCAGTATGGACTCCCTTTGAAAGAAAGCATGGAGGAAGAAGAATTTATCTGTTTCAGAACAATCATAATTTAGAGATGATCTACATCATAAAACTATACATTTAGAAACTCAGCTCCCCCTACTATTTTTCCTCCAACTCTTCCATTTCATAAGGGTCCCTATCATATAAGTTTGTCATATGGGACCCATTCGGTGGACATGATGTGATAGAATAAGAAAATAGGACATGACATGATAAGGACATGATAAAATAAAAAAGATAAGATATAATCATATTTAGTGTTTAGTGAATACAAGAGAACAAACTAAATAAGGATAGGATATAATATAAAGGATGTTTAAATGACAATTTTTAATTAAAATTACACATAATTTTCTAAAAAATGACTTTTAGTTTATATTTTTTACAACTAATGGAAATTATAAAACAAATAACTAAATTATACAAAATTAGTTTTCATTTATATAACTACTTTTACATTATAAAAGATTATATAAGATTTTAAAATTATAACTAATATCTTAAAAATATTTAAATTATCGTTATTTAATTTTAGTAGCCTAATTAAATAAAAAAAAATTAAATTTGTGTCACAATAATTATAAATCTGAATACATATAAGATAATATGGTAAGTAAAACAATTATTATATATATTATGATATAAACTAATATTAATAAAATCATACAAATTTAATAAGATGTTAATTTTAATACTGCAATTATCACTATAATTTAAATTTATGTTAATATTACATCAATAGATAGAGAGAAAGGGGGGGAGGGAAAAGAGAGGGGAGAGTTTATCCTATCCTATCAAACCTACCTCGCCTTCTTTCTTAAGATAAGAAATACACTATACTACTGGCAAGATAGGATAAGTGATAAAATAACATTATCATATATTGTTGGTGCAACAAATAACAGATCACATGTTTGATAATATCTTATCCTGCAACATCCTACCCACCAAATGGTCCCTTGAATTTTAAAAGAAGAGCCAGATGTACTCTAGCTCTCATTCTTCTATCTTGCGATTTTACTGAGAAATCATACGTAATCAAGAGGGTAAAGTTGAATGTCTCTACCACTACCCAGTCAGATATGAATAGAACAGCAAGTTTGAAGCTGGGGCAAAAGAAAAACTTTTAAGTACTCCCCATGATTTTACATGTGTACTGGCCAGTTTATTTTGCAAGAAGTGATAACTTTTTAAATGAGCAGCCAAAAGAAATTGATTCTTTAAAGAATACATTTAAAAAACTTACATGTTTAGCCATTCCAAAGTCTGCCAGCTTGATTTCACCATTAGGATCAACTAGTATGTTAGCCCCCTTGATATCCCTGCGTCAAAAAAAAAAAAAAAAAAAAAAAACCCAATACTTTAAGAAAGAGTAAAGATGAATGCATTTCATATTATAAATATAGATCTTTGAGTAACCATTAACTAAATTACCTATGCACTGTATTTCTCCCATGAAGATAGCAAAGACCAGAGACAATTTGCCTGGTATAATTTTGAATAACAGGCTCTTTGAAGGCCCCATATTCCTGAAGTAATTTGTGAATAGAACCACCAGAGACATATTCCAAATAAACTGAGAGTGTCTCTTCTCCCTGCAAACATGGCACATCCGCACATATATATTTATGATGAGTGGTTCTCAATCATTAATTTTTTTTCTTCTTTTTCTATGAGCAGACAGATATAATTACAAGATTCAAAACTAAGAACTTTTTAGCCCCATACCAAATCACTCCCATAGTATTGAACAATGTTTGAATGTGAAAGCTGACTGAGCAAATTGATCTCCTGCAATAAGATGAAGATTAGAAATATTAAAACAATCCAATACAACAGTATAGAATGTTTAAGGCATCATGCATAAATCTTAAAAAATAATAGAATTACCTGATTAAGTTGTTTGAGGCACTCTTTTGATGTTTGGTCATCACAGACAACCCTGACTTCCTTTATTGCACACAGTTGTCCACTATTACTGGCAAAGTTGCAACACAAGCTTTTCAGAGACGTAGAACAAACATAGGAAGCATATATAGATTCAGCAGCTTCTCCATAACATGGACATTTGGACACAGTGCACATTCCCAAAGAAGACTGGTGATATAATTCTACGAACATAGTTTAAATTCAAAGCTTGTAATTTTATATGCCGACAAAAACAGACACTGGAATATTTCCTTCGTAGCCTAAAGATTTGCTCATATACATTACAACCACCGATAGCAAAAGCCACAACTTCTGCCTTTAATTCAAGGAGTGAAAACTATACATTATGTTATAAAGTTGTTGCAGCCTAACAAAAAAGGAGAATCGAAAGTCAATTTCCTTCACTGTAAAAGAAAAAACAAACCAAAAATACCTATTGAATCCCAGGTAAACATGCCCAAATGTTCCCCGTCCTAGAAGCTTTCCCTTCTTCCACTTTGAAAGGTTACCGGTAGTGTGTTCTGCCACTCCATTTGCTCTAGCGCTGGAAAGAGAAGAAGAAGGGCTGGTAGGAGAGCCCGGTGGAAGAGGCAACGGATGGCATTCACCCCTTCCATCTTCTTGCCTGCCTGTAGGAGAGTCAAGGCTCAAAATAGGCAACTTCGGATGAAGAGGTGATGTTGGGCTGGTGGGCCCTCTTGACCCCGGACCTGGGCTTTTAGACCTCACATGGAACTTTACTTCTCCTTGCCCTCTAGCATAAAGAAACAGCATCGATTAGTTCTGCAGCAGATGGGAGAAACAAACTTAACAGTCCATGTTTTCAGTGTTCCTTTACCTTAACACTAGCCATGCTAAATTGAGTGTAGATTATATAACTACGGCCCCCCATATTTTATAATTACAAACTAACTAATTATAGAAAAAAAAAAAAAAAGAAATAAGGAAAAAATATTTTGCTTGAGTTTCATCTAAATAAATTGGGATGAGTTAGATGTCTGAAGTAGATAGATATTCGGGAGAGTGGGGGTGGATGGCGGGTGGTTAACCTCGTACAGATAAAAAGGATATGAACTAGTCTTAACAAAATTTCTCATCAAGATGTAGATCTTCATTTTCCCCGAACAAAATCCACACCCAGAGTCTAGAGCTGCAATTTCGGAGTTTGGAAACGCAATTCGAAGAACGGATAATTCCAAATCTACAATTACACTAAAGTAGACTCCTCAAAGCGCCGATTATAAATTGTACTAAGTATGAGCGTAGTGAGAGCGAGAACTCTGAAAGTAAAAGCAAAGAAAAGTTGAGGAAAGAAAAACAAAGGAGAAAAGGAACAGAAGTGTACGAAAAAAGTGCAAAATCGTGTTTTAAAAGTTAGGGAGGAAGTAGCAAGAGCCAGTTTCGAATTGGGATTGCAAGTCTGAACAAAACTAAAAAGGAATCCCACAAATCAAGAAAAGTATGCAATGATGTTCCAATAGAAAGAGAGAAGAGGAGACGTCACAGAGCCTCAGCCACCGGAGTAAAAGTCACTTTATCGCATCAATGATTAAGCTAATAACCAGAGGACCTAAATTAAAATAAATAAATAAATAATAGGGTAAATGAAAGGAATCCAATTCAATCCAATCCAACGGAATTGAATTGAATCTCATGTTAATCAAGGAGCATAACAATTAACAACAAACCTAGCAGCAGCAATCTGAGAGTGATATGTGGGTTGATCCTCGTAGGAGCCAGTGGAGCTGACGCTAGAGCCTGAAACGGAGGCAGATCCGAAGACAAGGCCCTGGTCGGTTCTGAAGCTTTGCGTGGAGGAGACGGAGGGGCGAGGCAAGGGGAGCCCCCGCTTCTCGTCGGAGTCGGCGGCGGAGGGAGCTAAATCGCGGGTGGCGCGTGGGGAATTCCGGACGTGGAGAGCTTCGTCGAAGCTCTTGTTGGGCCTGGTCTTGGGCTTGATGAAGTTGAAGTGAAGAACGCTGGTACCGCCGCCGCCGCCGCCGCCATGCGGGTGGTGGTCCTCTTGATCCTTGCTCTTGCTGGACTTTTTACCCCACCAAGTGGGCATGTTCTAAATTATACTAAGCACAATTGGCGACGAGGGAAGGAAGAGAGGTTGAATTAGAGAAGAATCAGAATAAGAAGGAGAAGAAGAAGAAGAGAAAGAGAGAGAAAGAGGGGTTGAGAGTGGTTAGGTTTTGTTCAATTGAAAGAGGAAGATACGACGAAAGAGGAGAAAATAAAAAAGAAAAAGAAAAGAAAAGAGAGAGAGAGAGTGAAGAACAGCTAAGGTTGGGGTTGGAGGGGACGGCAGACGGTGGTTGGATAAGTGACGTGGCAATTTCTTAGAAAGAGAAAGGCTTTGAGATGGGGCCCACACTCCCAATCTATAACTCTCTTCTCTCTGTCTCCTCCTACGTGTCACTCTCTCTAACGTCTTACGTGCGTTTTCAACAACACCCTTCTAACTCTAACCGTAACTCTCCCACGGTTAATTTCCCGCTACTTCCATAATCAAAA
>Ga0214545_1003174_pt1 | contig 31544 bp, 13 predicted proteins | sample CNSS4metaG_FD_160064 | JGI IMG/M metagenome (GOLD analysis project Ga0214545, IMG submission 160064) | Root nodule microbial communities from cowpea collected in UCLA plant growth center, Los Angeles, California, USA - CNSS4 | ecosystem: Host-associated > Plants > Roots > Nodule | place: USA...
TATATTTATTAAAAATAAAATGAAATAAATAGAGAGAATAATTGTTGATGAATAAAAAAAAAGATAAACAGTTTTATAAAAAATAGATAAAAATAATTATTAATTTTAAAAAATAAATAAATAATAATATTGTAAAGGGTATATTTGGTATTATGAAATGTGGACACAAAAGAGGGAATCCTTTTTATATATTGTTATAGATGATAGAGTAATAATAATTATTTTCATTTAAACACTAATTAATCAATTACAAATTTATAATATATATATATATATATATATATATATAATTAAATATATTTTTAATATGCTCCTGTATAAACAAATTTAAAAAATGAAAATTTAAAAATAAAATAATAAAAAAATTGACGGTTTAGCTCGTTGATCTGTCTATTGACATGGATATATTAGAAGTCTCATATCGATTACAAATAAAGACAATTTATAGCATAAGTGGATGCAAACCTCGTCTTACAAGCAGTGACACAGATCTTCAACCAATATGTTGGAGAGTACCAATATGTTGGAGTGTCAAAATGTTGGTTGAATTTCTCTTTTAGTCCATCTTTTTGTTCAAAAATGTCAAGTTGGTCTTCTAGTTTTTTTTCGTCTCAATTTGGTTTCGATTTTTTATAAATTCATGTAATTTGGTTCTTTTGTTAAATTTCTTAAAGCGGAACAAAGATTTTTCATCAACATTAATATTAGGATTATGTCAATTCCACTAACAAAGCAAACCATCTTTAATTTTGATGAAAATTTTTTGATTTGATTCAAAAAATTTAACAAAAAAGAACTAAATTGAATTATTTTTTCAAAATTCGTAACCAAATTGAGATTAAAAAAGGCAGAAGGACCAACTTGATATTTTTGAACGAAAATATGAATCAAAAGAGTAATCCCAACGTTTTTATATAAACTAGTAAAAACATTGTATTTACTATTTTTTATGATAATAAAAAATAATAAGATTATAATTATTGTTATTGTTATAATTATAAAATTAAATATAAATATTTTTTATAATTTTACTATAATTAATTTTCATTTATAATGATTAAGTTTAAAAAAACCGTAAAATCCAAAAAATGGTTAAATTAAACAAATGATCATTTAAAAGATAATATGAATAAAATAATTATTTCTACTTTAAAAAATATTTAAAAGGTAAAATTGAAAAGTAAACATGTTCAAAAAAAAGAGTTCTCTTTATATATAAATATAAATGTATTAAAAAATTAAAATATCAAATTACATAAAATATATTAAAAATATTAAATATTTAAATAGTATATTTAAAATTACATATTAAATTATATTGATATAAAAAAATTTGAGAGGCCCTCCTTAGTCATATGAAAGGTCTGTCACCAATGTTGTTTACAAACCGCTATTTGTGGGGTTAATTTAGTTTGAAGTTTACTCCATACCAAATCCTTAATTAAGTTATAAACTACCGTAACGAAATTGATTCTTTACTGAGTTTAGTGTTTCATCCTTCATTGAACCAAACATTCATATCCGGATGTCTAATCCTAATTATCTATGAGTCGAGCCAAAATGGACGAGACTCCATCGTTTTACCCCTCTAAATGTATATTGAGATTTTATTTTATGCACTATGAAAATAAAGTGTAATAATTTTGTTGCATCCTTTTGTGTGGAGTATCCTCATGGACGATAACTTATTTTATAAATTATATCAATAAAACTCTCAACTTAGTATATGTTATTTTATTGGTATTATATACCCTTATCCTCAGTTATTATTCTTTTAATTAAACAAAAAGTATTATTTCATATTTTAATTGCAAGCGTAATAAATAAAAATTAAATTATTTATTTGTGTTTCTACTTTTAGAATTTATTCAATTTAATCTTAAAAGTTTTAATTAATTTTGTTAATTTATAAATTAACATTAATTTGGACTTTTTCATCAATCGACACAAACACCTTAATTCATCAAGTAGTTTAACATAAACAACCAGATTAATACTAATCGAAAAAGTTAAAGACTTTTAATATAGTGATACATAATATATATATATATATATATATATATATATATATATATATATATATATATATTTAAAAATATATATTTTAACCTTAAAAGTATTTTATAAATGTATTAAGAATAATTATTTCGTCATTTTTAATTTAGACAACAATTTAAAAGTGTTGTTTAAAGTGAAAAGTGGTGATCTTAAGTTTAAATAACAATTTGGCCACAAATTTTCAACTGTGGACAATGTAGGTCATTTCACAAAGTCAATAGTTTTTTTTTTTCAAAAGTCACGAATATTTTGAAAATGGTTGTCTTAGATAAAAATATTAGATCACACTGTTTTTAGGTAGTAATCTATTTCTACTTAAAGACATAGTAGTTCAAGCTTCATGATTTGATTATGACTTGATTTACTAAATCTTTATTACGGAATAATTGATGCACCTACATCAATTAAATTATTATTGGATCATATGATGAATATTTAATGTTAAATTATCCACAATTTTATATTTGTGGCCTAAACTACCCACACTTTAAAATATAAGTCTAAATTAAACACAAGTTAAAAAATATGATATAAACTATCTATTTTATAATAATTGTTGTCCGAACTTTTTATATATTCTAACGTGTTGCTTAAAAAAAAAGACAATATTTTTGCTATACACTTTGGGATTAAAGACAAATAAAACTCTATAACTAAAAGTAAAAAAAATTGTGACTTATTTCTATTTTAGGTAATGAGTTTTAAATTATTACTATGTAAACGTTACCTAATTTATAAAATTGTGTAGTTTTAATCTTAAAAATATATACCAAAGAATAAATATTTGAGAGCTCATGTAAGAAAATAAAGAGGAGTGAGAAAAATAGTTTGCATAAGAAAATATTTATATAATTAAATATATAAATGATTTGAGACCAATTTTATTGAAAAGTAGACTTAAAAATTCTTCAGTAGCGTCTACTTAAAATAAACGAGTTATTATGTTTAATGTCTTTAAATAATTGCAAAAATGGTACGTGTAACATATTTATATCTTAAAGTAAGACAAATAAAAAGTAAATTTTGAAAATGAAAGAAAACTCACATTTTTATGATGAATTTTAAGGAAAGCAACAAAATAAAAGTGTTTTAGGTGTAAGATATTTTTATTAATCGAAATTTGAAACTTCTTTGTAAATGTTGTACTACTTGTTGACATTCAAACCCAATAAACACTACAAGAAAATCATTGATCAGAAACTAATTTTAGAAACTAAAATTAGTTAGTCATTATAGTGACCAATTTAGATACCAATTTAAAAAATTAAAAATTATTTATTACTACAATAATCATTATTATAAATAAAAAATTATGATTGGTCCCTAACTTGATCACTACTTGATTAGAGATCGATTTAGAAACTAAGTCATTGGTGGTCAAAACTTAGATAGCTAATCTTTAGTGACCAATTTCTTTTCAGTAGCCAAAAACATGATAGTTAATTTTAAAAATCAATTATAATTTTGTATTGATAATAGTAACAATTTTAATAACCAATATTTTTTAGTTTTGTTAATTAGTATCTAAATTGGTAACTATAGTTACTAATCATTATTGGTGACTAAAATTTGTCACTATTTAGAAGTTTTCTTGTGAAAATATTATCTTCATCACATATGAAAATACTACAAACATTTTAACAAACAATTAATTATATAATTTATATGGTTTTTGGTCTTATATTTATATAATTTTTTCAAGTTGATCTATATTTAGATAATTTATTTAATGTGGTTTCTATTTTATTATTAAAATTTTGAATTAAGTTCCTCAATTTTTAAATTAACATCAATATAATTCTTTCTATCGTTATCTTGTCAATTGACAAAAGAAATGGAATTCATAATAATTATAAAATTGAGATACTTGACAAGAATTTTTAATAATACAAGTACCATAGTTAATAAATTATATAAATGTAGAACCAAAAAAATAATTTAGTCCACCTAAAAAAATCACCGAGTTAAAATTCATACGTTCACAAAACCAATGAAATTTCACATACGAAAAAAGATTATCAGGGTTTCTTATAAATACTTGATATGATAAATATTCGTAGAAAAAAGAATATCAGTTTCTCCTGTTTTGATATTCAACAATTTCTCCTTTTTACGAGAACAGAAAATCACGTGACCACAGCGATTGTTGGTGTGGAAGAAGTGATTGTTATGAGCATGGCGCTGATTAGGGCATGCAGGAAAAAATGTAATTTAAGCGACATAACATGGAGAGTGTAGGTAACGGTGTCAGCTTTAACGATTTTTTTCTGTAATAAAAGACCAAGTTGGAATGAATAATGAAAAGGGGATTTAAGGGAGACAACTTGGTTATGCTCATTACCTGTTACTTTAACTATAATAGACTACGACTAAATATACGTTGAACATCACCTCTATATTCAAATCAAGTTACCTTTTTCTTGTTCTAGGGCACTTTTTACTTTTACATAAACTACTAGGGTTATTTATTTCTTATAAAATATTCAACTTTTTTTTTCTACTAAACTTAAAAGGTATTAGAATATAAAATGGAGGTAGTATTTAGTAACAAGGTAATTGTTTTATATCAGCGATTATTTATTTATTATCTAAAACGGAGGTGGATAAACCAGAGAAAAAAAGAAAGAGGCAAGTGTTGTTGTGGGCTTTATATCGGTCACTTGGTCCTTTCTTTTGGGCCGATTATTTGGGGCTGCTTTTTCCCGCATCTCCGTTTTTTCTTCTTACACCTTTATGGGCATTTCTTTCTCCACCCCTTTTTTCTTCCTACACCTCACTAAATTTTAAAATCCCACTTTAACCCTCATTTTTTACCTTCATGCATTAAAAACCCTACTTTTGTTTTCTCTCCCATCTTCCCCTTTCTCATCTTTGCCTTCACAGCACCGTCATCTTCCAATCACTCTCCTTCCGAAGTTGATATGGACATACCAGATTGATTAATTCAGAATTTTTACCTTTTAATTACTAATAATCAGATCTCTCGATAAATAAAAATGAACAACTTAACAGATTAAAAGAAACTTTTCAAATATTAAAATATTATTTAATAAACGAAAATGAGATAATTTATAAATCTGATCTATCTAATAACTTCCTTTTAAATCCATTCTATTTGAATTGACTTTTTTTCATTACTGAAAAAAAAAACGTTTCCCATTATAGAGTTGTATTTAATTTGTCAATGTGAATCCGGTACTGTACATGCCTTGTGATGCATACAAACCCTTACACTCCCACCTTTTGTCACACACATATTCATCTTCTTCACTATCTTCATCAATGACTTTTAACCATCAACATAGTTGCAACACTCCGCACAAAAACCATGTTGGCCTCACCATCAGGACACCTTCAACCACGTCTGCAACTAACATTGACAAAAGTGTTTGCAGTTTCTTAATATCAACGACAAACACATTACATATAAGGTAAATCCCACTTTCCTGTAGCATTCTCAGGAGTTGGAAATTCAAACGTTTCTTCATAGCATAAATCTATGAAACAACGATTAATTGTAAATAACCTGAGACTGAAAAATTTAGATGTAACAGTAAACAGCTGTTAGAAGACGGGTTGAAATGCATGTTTAAGGAAACAAAAATATCCCAAATATCCCTACCGATATAGATAGAGAATAGCAGCGGATATCTTCAGTCTCCTGGCAAGTGGTATATTCATCATATCCTCTGGCTAAATAACATATGAAAGGTATTCGTAAATTCAAAAATACATTTTGCAATCATCTCAAAATATTCATTTCAAAACATCTTCTGGAAATATCTTACACAATCCAAAATTCATTTAAAAATACAAAGCAAGGGTGAAGGATAAGTTTGAGCTTTTTATTATAACTTTAATGAGAGCTAAAAGGAATGTGCAGGAAAAAACAACGGGGGCCATGTATTTTTTTTGAAAGCAAACTCAATCATTGAAATTCTAGGTTATTTCTTCCAGCACCTTAATTTATTCTTGCACCCCATAAAATCCATATGTACCAAATTATCTCTCACCAAAATAATAATTAAAAGCTAAAAGTTACTCATAATATGCAAAAAACATAATATGTTTTTGCCTATATTTTTGGAAACTCTCTCTTTTTGTGTAATTGTTTCCATGATATGCAAAAACATATTTCACATTCTGTCTAATCAGAGAACTTGCTCTAATTTATAGCCTTTCCTTTTATATTCTTAATTGACATGTGCTAACGAAACATAGAAAATATGATTTAAAAAAATATTAACTAATTCTAGACATATTGCTGGTGAGATGGAGCAAATTTTGCATGGGAAAGCTGAGAAATATTGGACAAAGTCAAATTGATATGATGCTTAAGCAGATGCATTAAAGTAAATAAGTTGCATGATTGAAAACGATACCTTTATTCATGAGGCAACGGTCCGATTCTAAAAAGATACTTACACTTTGGGCTATTAAAATTGTCACAGATATTACAAATTCTGTATAAAATTTCACACACACAAAAAAAGAAAAAAACAATGGACCAAGATCATAAGCTGAAATGATGGGTGAAAACATCTTTTATGTTAAGCAAATGGTTAGTTTTGAACATAGTTGACTTGTTAAAAAGTTGTTTCAAAAAGGCAAATTATAAAATATCTATTCTTTTACAGGGTGCCTAGAAACAGGAAGCAGTTGCCGTTGATGGAGGTAATCTGTGGAATCTTATCACCATATGTCTCTTATTATTACAGGTTGTTGTAAGGTTGATGGTGTTGTGTGGGGCCATTGATCAGTGAAAGTTGTAATTTAATTTCCTATTCATTAATAAGCTGTAATTTATGGTGTCCCTGCCAACACACATTTCTAATTTTTCATCCATCTGTTATGAAGACCATAATCATGATTTTTAAGAGTAACCACTTCTTAACTGCAACGAATACAAGACCACAAAATTTAATGCCCTAATGTGTTTTCAAGGGTTTGTTTTCTTCAGTAGTCGACTCAAAGGTTTATGTGACATTGCATTTCTAGTTTTACAATTAGTGAAAACTTACAATGGTGGTTACTTACTACAGGTCTGGAAATAACGAAAAAATAAACATAAACTTTGAAGACATTTATGTCTCCCAAATCGATTATCTCAAACTTGGAAGTGTAGCTCACATGTTGAATAAAACTAAAGCTCATATTTGCTCATAATTTAGCTGGGCGTGTACAAAGTAATTAAAAAAAAAATGCTCAAAATTAAGATTACAAAAAGGAACGTACGGGAGTGAAAAAATCAGAACGTGGAGACAGTTTTAAGTTTTGTCACTGCAACGAACCAGCAACAAAACTTTAAACTGTTTCCTGAGAAAAAATCAGTGTTGATATTTACACTTAGAGGAGGTTAAGATGAATAATCAGTTTGGAGGAAACACTCATAAGCAGTTCCGTGTAGTGTCTTGTTCACGTCATCCCAATTTTTAATGTGATCTGACAATGATCCTCTGTGTATCTTAATCTGACGGCTTGTTAATTCCCTCGGTGGCAATCCTAAAAAATCTTGTACGTCTTTCAGCTTCTGAATAAATGTGAAACATATATAAATTGTTAACTTCAAATGTATATATAAATTCATTTTCAAGAAACAAAAGTTTGCCATATCATCCATGTTGCAGTTAGGATTAGTGAAAATGATTCTTCATTATTTCACAGACACCACTAAGTGCGTGCAGGAAAATGACTTGAGGGAGAGAAGGAAGAAACTTTGGTAAAATTTGTGTGATAAAATTGACTTCCTAGATTATCATATAACAGTTTTTGCTCATAAATGGTGCTCGAATAACGCATCCAAAAAGGTAATTGTCGAAACTTTTAGTACAAAATGAAGGAGTTTGTATTGAGGCACTTACAGTACGATTTGTAATTAAATCTTCATAGTACAGGATCATATGCCTATTGATGCTGAAGTATTCTAAAGCCTTTGCAGTTCTCATCTCCATATCCTTCAAATCAGCCAGTAATGATGTAGAATTAATGATAGGCTTGTACTTTGAAAGAGTTTCCGCCTAAAAGAAGAACAAATGAGTTTCGTTTTTTGTTAAAGATATCAAGGGAAAGAGAGAGAGAGAGAGAGAGAAAGAGACCTCTTGTGTGGAATGTACATGAGATTTATGAGCTCCATTCAAAAGTTTAGCATATCGGTCATAGGAGTTGGCAAGCATTGATACCATTCTGCGTAATAAGTTTCTTCGAAAAAGAAATATGACAGAAACACCTCTACGGTTGAAATAATCTGCTACTTCCTTCGGGTGCTCCATTAATCCCTGCACAAAATCACAACTCTTGATGCTATTACTAAACACAAATCTATAGAAAACAAATGCAAAGCCTGAGCCACAAAGGCATTCATAATGTTAATCCAGTGGTTTCCAAAGCAACACAATTTAGCCTCCTATCTGCTTCATGTTCTCATTTAATGATACAATCAATAACCTTTTTTGGACATTGCACCGACCGATCTCAATTCATATAAGAAATCACAGGTGATCTGTTCAAACACGAGGGTACCACTACACTACATTACACAGTATTATGTTATTACAGAGGATTAAAAAATGACAAGGACCTCAGGTGTAATTTCACTAAAACCTCCGGGGGTATAAGCATAATTTTCCCAATATTTAATTGTATTAACATTCACCGAAGTGGCCCTACTCTGTTCAATGATCATAACTGGTAGACAGAAATTGATAACAATGTTCCAGAGTCTCAGAAAAAGTACTTGTCCTCAAAGTCAAGCACATGGGTCAAGTTTCACTCAGATCCTTCACATCCAATGCATGATGCGGTGGGGGGCATTAAAATTACATTGAAACCTAAGCCATTAATACCAGGGTATTTATGCCTACAAAACAAATAACCTTTCCTCTTTCTTGAAACACTTATAAACCAGATCACCACACTCTGGAACAAGACTCAAAAGTGAGCACTTTTACCTGATTAAGCATCCACTTCAATCCAATTGCAGCTGAGCACTCATTCTTGGAAGCACTACTGAACCAATCCAGGTTGTAAACTTTATCCAAAGTCTGCACAATGGTAGAAACATTTACTCTTCTCTCTCTAACAGAAAAAATCTCCCCATTGGAGCTCACATTAATATGGCTATTCAAAAGGGTCTCAAACCACCCACTGCCTGATCTCTGATTTGACAAAATAGCAAAGAACCGCACAGGATTCCCAGCACACTCACTCCTACCAAAGCCAAAAGTCAATTAACAAGACCCCAACCAATCCAAAAATTACCATAAAACACAGAAACTTCTTCACATTACCTGTTGAAAGACACGGGATTGGGGTAATGCAACAAAGGAACATCTGTTAGGCCCAATCTATTCCGCAAAGGCTTCTCACTTTGCAACTCCATAAGCATAGTCCTAGCATGAGTGCTTATCTGCTTCAGACACACGGAACAGATAAAGACACCGCACACCATTGAAAAGATCAACACCGACATCCTTAACAGCAAAGGCGATTTCTTCGGAGGCTTTATAACCAGAATGTCCTACAACCGAAGTAAGAGAAAAACATTGCAACCATATCAGAGGAAAGAAAAAGGATACAGGTGAAAATAAAAATCGGTGCTTCAAAGGATGAAAAGACAGTAATTTTAGAAGTAGTTGTTCCAGTCACACAAGTCCATCAAAAGAAAGTTACATTTAAGACTAATGAGTCAGATCGAGACATGCAGAGGGAGCTCAAAGCATTCATTTTTTTCCTTTCCCGGTTTGATCAGAGTGAAAGCAATAAATTTGAAACAAAAGTGTGAGGAGGGACAGATAAGGTAAGAGGCAGTTCCAGCGTGTTTGAAAAGTTTTGAAAATGGAAACAAATCAAAAACAGAGGCATGATGGTAACTTGGAAGGGTTGCTAAAAAAAGTAACACATTGTTGCTCACAGCAGAAAGGACAAATGATTTTATTAAGTGAGGACCGCGAAGTAGCACCTTGTTGAAGAAACACATGTCTTTTAGTACCATTGCTGTTCCGGAAGAAACAAGAGAGAGAGAGAACAATAACTGGAGTTGAAGGTTTGAAATAGCAGAGGAAAAGTGGAGTTGAGTTGAGGAACCAGAAAACCTATACACGTCAGCTCCAACAAAAATATTTATACAAGAGTATCTTAATTGTACGACCGGGGTGAGATTGAGGTAATTATCATTTTTAATCAATTTTTGTTAATGATAAATAATATGTTCTAAGAAATCCATTATATTATTTGGAGGGGTTTTTTAGAAAATATTTAGTGTTATGTCATGAGAAATTTCAAAATAATGATTTTTTTTTTTTGAAAATTTAAAATACGTTATAATGAAAAGTATTGTGTGTAGTGAATTTTTTAAGAAAATTTGAAAAGTCAGAGTATTTGAATTTATAAAGTTCCAATTTTACCAAAAAATTAAAAAATAAATAAAATATTTCAAAATTATTCGTGATTATTTTTTCTTTCTTTCTTTTTATCTCCATCTCTTTTTATTTTTACCATTTTCTCGTCTTTTTTTCTTCCTCTCGATCAACATTGACGTAAATTATGCCAGTTTTTATATCTTTGTAACTAAATATTAAAATTAATTTTGAATGGCTAAATGTTCCAAAATAAATTGATGATGGTTTTCAATAATATGCAATATTTAAATTTAAAAATTTTAAATGTATATTTAAAGAAGTTACTTAAAAAATTAAATTATCTCGTCAGAAGTAAGAATTTAACATTGAGAAGTGATTTAAATTTCATACTTTCTGAAATTTTAATATTATTTATCAAAATACGAATTAACCAAAATTTTAGTTCTTTTAGCAAGTGCCTTAAACAATATGTGGGGTATTTCTAATTATGACATTATACCAAACGTAATTTTTGTTTTAATATGTTTTTCTATATTTAAAACAAACCCCGTTATTTCTTAAAAATATATATTGGTCTTTTGTAATTTTAAATAATTCAGATTTTGAGAATAAGTTGAATTGTTAATTCAGTTCAAAGGTGTTACTTAAAAAAAAAAACAGTTCAAAGATTGAATTATTATTGTAAATTTGTAATTATTAAGGGCATGTTTATAGTTCAAACTTCTATTAAACTCAATTTATTAATTCACAAATTTTGAGCTCGATTGGCAAATAGGTTGTTTCACTGAAAAAATAAACATGTCAAGAAGATTAATTCTTTGGATCACAAAACTTATTAAAGTGGATTTTCCTTTATTTTTCAAGAAAAAAATAGCTATCTACAAAATTAAAAAAAGTATCATCAATGCTTTCAAAAGATGAACACAGTTATATCTTCTCATTGTGTATGATAATGACATTGATGATCCAATTTATGTGTTTATATATGTGACAAGACAAACAACTAAATTTGTGTTAAGTGGTGCAACAATAACAATGATAATAATCTATATTATGGGATAGTTTGTTGTATTGCTTTTTTTCATTTTAGTGCGACATTAAAATTGTTTCATTGCCGATATTTTTATCACACGTGTTATATTATATATCATAAATGCTTTATTTTCGTGCGAAGCAAATACTCAAATGTCAATAAATCTCGAAGGTTGTCATATTCAAAATGACTTGGTCTGCAGTTTGATTTCAATGGCACTGGATAAAGTAAAGTCGCATTCTCTCTTTCAAAGCATCACCTTAAATCAATAAAATAATTTGAAAATTCTAATAAAAAATGAGGCAAGTGGCTGAATACCAAAGTATGTGAAATAAGCAGACATGACTCATTGGGGTTAATTTTGTTTAAGTTTTCAATTAAAAAACATGTGTGGTAAGAGATGATTTTATGATTTAAACATGTAACTGAAGTTTTATCTTGTTCTATGGAAATCATATTTCTAAATATGACTTAAGTTTTAATTTTAGGATACTTACGGATTAAACCACACTTTTACTTTTATTTATAAAAACAGAATTTCTGTTTTTTAAATTTTAACACAAAAGTTGTGCTTATAGACGTGTTTGCAGCTTATTCATTTTCGTATTTTTTTTAAAAAGGAACTCAATGATGCAAAGCGACTTTTATTTAGTTAGGAATATTATTGATAACTTGACCTTGACCTAAATTTTTAAAAGATTGGGTACTTCAAAACGATGTTTCCATTTTTGGCCTTTAATTTTTTCTCTAGTAATATCTTTTACAAGTGTCTCTTTGTCTTTTAGTTTCTGAATCATCATTAGTATTAGAACTACTGGTATAATTACTTGTCATTGAAATGCTACCTAATTACTTCCGTAGTTATGGAAATAAACATAATTTTGAGTAGTTTAAGTATCTTATTTGATAATTTTTTTAACTAGTTACAATTACTTTTTTGTACTTTTTTTATAAACATGTTTTTAAGGGTAAATACATATTTTTTTATTGAAAAATAAATAAATAAATCAGTCGGTGGTAGACCTTTGTCGCAAATTCATTGAATTGAATTGGTTGGAAACATGGTGACGGAGTCCAGGTAAGCACAATATGGGAGATATAAAGATGAAACATGGATGAATTCAAACTTTCGACTCTATAAATTTGTACAGCTTTTACCAATCAATGGCTTGTACCAAATCCACTAATGATACTTTAATATATATAAATCAAGATGTTTGATCAAATTAAAAGTTTCATAATTATGTTTTATTTAAATTTTTGCAAGTTATGCCCTTTGTAACTAGTGATGAGGTGTATGAAACATACTTAAATGTTTATAATTCTTTATATTTTATATAAACCATTGAATTTATAAGAACATAATTGTAGTTTGTTGGTCATTTTTAAGTATCTGATTAAATTTTAAAAAAATATTGATAATTTATCATAAAGTTTAATTAAATTTTAAATAATCATCAAAGATGATACGAAACTTCCTACCATTTCAGTATTAGAATGATTGTAGTTTAACTTTATATTTACCACTCAAATACATAATATTTACAAAATAGAAAATTATTTATCTTTCCTATTATTCTATATAACCATTGTTTGGACAATACATTCAAATAGTTAAATGCATATGTGCAGAGTAACCGACTAAGTTTTACACGATTAGGATGAAAATGGGACTCGACAAGATAAAAATTAACTATTCCATATCTATTTTATAGAAATAATTCATCATCATTCTCATACTCATATTCAACGGATATTAAACTTTTGTATCATCTCTATTCCCATCGAATAATGGTTATATATTCATATCCGTAACTATTTTCTTACTATTTTAATATTAATTAATTATTTTTTATAAAATAATAAAAAATTACGGTAAAGAAAATATAATATTATCAAATATTCAATATTAAATGCATAATTGTTTCATCGATATCAAATATTTATAAAAAAATTATAATTATATACATTTCAAATTAGAATACCAAATAAATTGTACGAGAAGCAAAACATTCATTAAATTTTCAAATATTAATTAAATTTTCAAATATTAATGAAACCTAGTTAATAAAATTTAAAAGTATTTTTAAGAAATATAAAAGAAAAACAAATACTCAAATTAAAATATTTTTTAAATGTTTGTTTATTTCAATTTTTTTAAGTCTAATGAATCTCTTTTTTATACACCAATAAAAGTTATAATACATCACTTGATCAAAATCACGTAAAGAATAAAGATTACATTAAAAATAATAGAAGTTTAACATAGATCTTGTATCTTTTGAACTTCAATATATGTTGAATGGTGATAAAAAAAATTCATGACAATTACATTAAATTTTTATATTATAGTAAATAAAATTTATTTATACAATTATAGTGACAAAATTATAGTATGATGATGAGTTAGAAAATAAAATATAATTATATAAAGTATATCAAAATAGTATTCTACATGATAAAAATAAATAACAAATAAAAATATTAAAATATTATTAAATGTGTGTCTTAGGAACAATTTGAGAGAGTATTGAATGAAATCGCACAAAGTAAAACAAATATATAAATTAAAAGTATGATAAGATGAAAAATACCTTAAAGATCTAAGAACATTTTCCAAATATTAACATAGTCAATGGTTAAGAAATAATGAAAATTGTTTTAGCAAAACAAAAAAGTTCTTTGAATGGAATAAAAATTAATAATAATAGAATAAAGAAGATAAATTTGTTATATTAACTAGCAAATGAAAGGTTTATGGTATTAAACACTTAAATTGAGAGTGTTAAATATTCTAATGTGAAAGAAAAATATACAATAAAAAAATATTAAAAAAGAATAAAAATATTTAATTGACATAGATCAATTGAACATAATTTTGCATAAAGATGATGATAAGATGAAAAATATATTGAAAATATAAATGAATTTCATAAAAAATCAAATAATTAGAAAAAAAAAAAAAAAAATAGTGTATATATATATATATATATATATATATATATATATATATATATATATATATATATATATATATATATATAAATTTAAACGGGGATGAGAATATGGCGGGGACAAGTATTATGGTGGGTATGAACACAAGGACGAGACAAATATGTACATCCTCATACTCAATTGAAAAAGTCGAAGATTCTACATATCCATGCTCAATCAATGTAGAGATTCCCGTCATGGGTTTAGACAATACCCACAAAAACATATTTATTTGTCATCTCTAAATACACAACAACCATAATATAATTGTACTACTAACTATATATTACCTCCTCATCCAACATTCGATGACGATGGAAGTAAATTTCTTAAAAGATTTAACCATGTATTTCTTTTTTATTTATGACCAATTTTTGATTCTCTTTTCAGACATGTCATAGAGTCTCATCATCCGTAACCTCGATGTTAACATGTTGGCTCTTCTTCCTATAATCAACAATTTCATATATACACAATTTGTCAATCTAGTCTACAATAATCTCCCATGTCCATACACATGGATCATCATCAACGTATGTCCTTTCAATCACGGTACCAAAACATTTCATACTTGTAATGATTTTCCTTCTCAACCAAATCTTCTTTCTAGTGCATCAAATATATTCAAAACTTTTGCATTTACCTTCGATTTACATACAAATCTCACATCATCCATGTCATCTTAAAAATAAATTAAAGAAATAACATTCAAAAATTATGTCACCGTGCCACCATAGCACGATTTTAGTAAAATATATAAATCACTAGAATCATGTGAAGAATCCACGATACAAAATAAAAAAGAACCAAAATCATCTCATCCATAAATGATGCCAAATTAAAAGTTTAATAAAGTTATCAATAACCCACATCATGGTAGTTGAATCATGAATCATATTGTATATCAAAGAGCTTAAATTTCGAATCGTGAATCGTACGATTCATAAACATTTTAAAACATTATAAAAATGGAACATATACTTAAATATATAAATATATAAATATGTAAAAAAACAATTAACAACAAAAAACCTCATAGTGAAATAGAGTGATTATATACATATGTATATATTAGTTCAAAATTTCAACAAAATAAGACTAAACCAATGTGGTTGTTGCATAATATTCTTTAATTATGGTTATATGTTTCTAAAAAATTCTACATCATAACCATCCAAAAATTAAATTATAGCTGTTGCTATTTGCATACATATATATATATATATATATATATATATATATATATATATATATATATATATATATATATTATATAATCATGTAAAATATTTACGATTGTTACTTGTAAACAATCACAAAAAAGGTTCTATTCTAATCATTCACATTTCATCCTCATCATCTCCAAGATCTACATCACTTAAGTCATCTTCATTTCTATTGAAAGTTCTTCCCCTTCATTATCTCTAAGATCTACATTCATTGTGCCAACACCGAGATCATTACGTGAAAACTCTAGAAGTGCAACACATTGACAACCACTGTGTGAACACCACCAAAACATTGTGCAACCACCGCACTCCTAATGTGCGACTACCTGCGAACACCACTAGAACACTGTGCAACCACCGCACTACTATTGTGCGACCACCGCGCTACTACGGTGCGACCACCACACCACCACGACCATGCAACCATTGTTGCTCGTGTCTTGTTCAAACGCGTCTCACCCAAATGTAGATAAAAACAAAAGAAGGAATGAAAAAAGGGAGAAAAGGAGACAAGGGAAGCTGGCAACATGAGAAGGAGATTAGAAGAAGAGAATGATACTAATTAGCACACAAAAATACAAAAGAGAACAAAAATTAACATTTCAAATGACTGGATCAACCCAACCCAATTCAAAAATCATTTTTAACCCATATCGCATTTCGAATCACAATTTGTACAATTTAAACTTGTATTGTATCATATCAAACATGATTCATGAAAAAAAATAATAGAACATACAATTCATATCGCCAAACACTTATCTTATATCGTACAATTAATATCATAAATCGTACGATACTTATTACAATAACCCGACCCATATTACTTTAATATTCAATCTACAACGACCCAACCCACACTACTTCAATATTCAATGTTCAACTTTTAAAGGAGTAGTCTCATATTCCACAACTTTAGGTGAAACAAATATGTATTGAATTTATGTATGTCTTTCAATTGATCTAACAACATTAATTGTCATTTGTTATCGATTTTGTTAACGATTTCTTCACACTAAAATTGTACCATGACACAAATTGACTATGTTCGTAATTTTTTTCAAAAAGTGCTCCATATCCATAATTTACAAAAGTAATTGCCCCATAACTTAAAAAAAATAAACCCATACTCACTTGTTCTCATTTTATTAACACGGTAGATCCATTTATAACTTCTAATCACCTTTTATGTCAAACATTAAAATAATAAGTAAATTGTTCTAATTGTCACCCCCTTGATAAAATTAAGAGTTTTTAACCTACATTTTAAAATTTAATATAAACAACTACTAACTTCTATGAATATAATTTAATATATACTAAAATGTCTCTTCGAGTTTATTCATCTCTTACTTACATCCTATGTTAATTATCTATCACTAGTTTCTTTAAAATTTTAGGACAATTGCTATACTATAAATTCAGTCTAGCCAAAATTCAGGCCCCAACAGATATAGACTCCCAGAATTGGGGTGAACCACTAAAAAAGAGACAATTAAGGGTGCATTTACTTTTAATTTTCAGAAATTGTTTTAATAGAAACAAATAAAATAAAAACACTCCTGAAAATGCATCACTCACCTATATCATTTAAAATTTTTAAAATACTAACTTAAAATGATTTTGAAAACTTCATGCATTCCACACATAAGGATTTTATCGTTGAAATAACTTAAACTAGGCTAAAGAAGTTTTTAAAACAACAAAATCAGAAATCAAACATGCCCTAAATTGCAGCCATGTATGAACCGTGCAAACAAAAGCACGAAACAATCAGCTTCACGAATGGTTTTTATCCGTGAATAGCGCCGCTCGTGTAAAATGTATATGCAAGTATCATTATCTTCTTGTGAATCCCCTTGAGTCACGCCAATAAATTTTTTATTAATTACAACTTTCTCATTAAAACTGAGAGGTAATAATCAAGATATTCTGTACAGACGAGAGTAGTTTCCATCAATTCAGATTTCAAACATTACAGTGACTTCTCCTTTGCATCTATATGTACAAGGGTATAAAAAAATCACAAATTTGAATAAAATAATATTTAAAAAAATAATTTTACCTAGGCAAATATCTGCTGAATGACTGTCTCGGCATTTCCGTTGTATTGTGCAAGCAGATGTATGGCATCAGCCCTAGGCAAAGCTAAAAACTCCTGCACTCACCAAAAATTCAAGCATTAGAACAGCCCCTGTATGTTAAATAAGTTGTATGGAAAATTATCTTCAAAGCTAAAACACTCCAACACTAAAAATCATGATGACTAGAAAAATAAAACAACAATTTTGACATGCTATTATTTAGTAGCCATAAGAGAAAGAGAAATTATCATAGAATTGACGTAGAACTACCAACCAAGGAGAAAAACCTTAAGATACCGTCGCAAAATAGACACTCAAGTTCACAACTGCAAGTTCAAAATCGTAAAATGTATACTTATGCATTTTATTTAATCTACCCTGTAAAAGAATAAATAATATTTGATAACACAGCAATGAGAATGGGGTCTCAAAACAAACTAAAATAAAACGGGAATGGGACAGGGTAACAGGAAAACGGAAGAAAAAAAATAATCCGTGTCACTACATTTTTATTGTTTTAAAAAAATACAAATTTACATTACAGTGAAACTAAACTTTTCCAATATATTTATTGAAAAATCAAAACCCATCATGGAAAGCTTCATAGGTCAGAGTCATGTCACAGTCCTTAAGATATTAATTTTTATTATAGAAAAAAAAAATTAACGGCAAGAACCCATGACTTACCATTACTTTAAGTATTGCTCCTTCGTCACAGATGACATCCCTTGAAGATACTTGAGTTGGACTGCTACCATCTTCTGACGTCCTGGTCCCTGAAGATACTGTAGCCTGAGAAGATCCATTTGTGCAGCTATCAGCATAGGACTTGGACATAGATACTGGTGCAAGGAAGGGAGTGTTGGCTTCCTTCAAGGAATCAATCCTCAAAAGACCTTCAAAACGATCTTTGCACATTTGAAGTTTAAACCACTCGTTATGAGTATAAAGAGTGGCCCGCATTATTTTCATAAGTTGAGGTTCTTCAACACCAAGCCTTCGACCAACTGCAACCTATTTAGTATAAAACAGCGTTCATGATATTACAGAAATCAGAAATAATAGAACAAACCCTACACAATAGATACTGATGTGAAACATGAAACCAAATAAGCAAAGGAAATATCTTACTATAAAGAATTCGTATGATAATAAGCCCCTGCACCTAGTAATTGTAAATCTTCGGAAGTAGATATTATTTAGCATGCTAAGCTATCAATACTAAGTAGGTGGCCTTTCTTGCACAAATGGGTGAGTATTGTGAAAAAATTACACGACTGGGTAACTTTAAATTTATTATGAAGAATGGAAAGTCATGTTTTAAAAAAGTTGTGTTTTAAAACATACATCATTTTATTAAATAAAGTTGTTTAAAAATTACACGACTGGGTAACTTTAAATTTATTATGAAGAATGGAAAGTCATGTTTTAAAAAAGTTGTGTTTTAAAACATACATCATTTTATTAAATAAAGTTGTTTTTAATAATCTAACTAATAATTTTTAATATTTTTAGACAAAAAATGTCTAGTAAGTTGTCTAGTTACACAACTTTTGAAAAATTAAAAAATATTACAAAATATCTTTTATCTTAACATTCTGCGTATATTCTTTGAGTTATCTTTTATTACTGAACTTTTTTCATCATCCCATTTTTTCCACGTGCATTTCGGCCCATACAGCAATTACGTTCCCATCACTTCGTAATGTAATAGCTTCACTACTACCAAAACTGTCAAAATTCGCTGGATCCCACATTTTTCAAGATAAAAGTTGTCAATTCTGCATTCATATCTCGCCATTTGTCATTCCTTGCTAGCGGAGCGGCCGACCCCAAAAGTGGGATGGGGGAAGACATATTTTATAATATATATAATAATTAAAAAGTAAAAATATAAGCTGAAAATCTGAAAAGAAAACTCAAATTTCACACAGTAATATCATTAACAGTAAAAACTCATAGTACTTGAACAAATCCTGATACATGTAAATAAAAACTTATACAAGTCATAGTCGAATACTGAATAAAAAACCAGAGACCAAAATCATAAATAAATATAGACTGATAGAAGTCAGGGTACCACTGAACAAAAAGACCAGAACCAAAATCATAAGTAAATAAAAGCAGTGGTCTTGGAAAACCAGAAACAAAAATCGCAAGTAAAAAGGAGAGGAAACGAAAAGAAAAAGAAAATAAACGAAGAGATTAACAAAAAAGAAAAACCTCACATAAACTGGGAAAAGTTGGGTTGCCGGAGGGAGGTAGTCGCCAGAAAAGAGGCTGACTGTGAGCAGGAGAGAGAAAACATGTTCAAGATCGAACACTCGGAGATGAAGAAGACATATGTTCGTTCAGTGTTCATGGAATATAGCCTGCTCGTTTAATTTCTTTTTCTTCCCTAATAAAAATGGGAACTTTAATCCCTTTTTGATGTCTTGATCCGTTTTAGTTCACTGGGTAAAGTTGTTTTTTGATGTTCAAGTATGATGCATATCTAGGGGGCGATTTGATGCACACTAAGAATGTTCGGTAGGTCTGCATTTTCCATTTACTCGAGTTTTTCTAGGGAATATTAATATATGTTTATTTTCACAAGTTTCGTGGGATTCATCTAAAAGTATTAAAAAAATTTGCAGAAGTCATGCTTGCTTCCTATAACATTTTCATTACTTCTTTAATTAAAAAAAGGTGAAGTAGTTGAATTGTGTTTTAAAACACAACCTATTCATTCTCCCTGATAAAATTTAAAATTAACCCATTCATATAATTTTTTAACAAAATTAACCCTTGAGTAAGAAAGCCCCGAGTTGGTTTGTGTTCTAGCAAAAAGTATCGATAAACTTTAAGCTAAAAGCACTCGAATTGTGTTACCTCCCAACTCATGATGTAGGGATCTATTTATAGACTCAGAAACGGTCTATTCCTACTCTCTCTAAGGGATAGTGAGCCTTGTGTGCACAGTGCATGCATGCATGGCTCTTGGCCCTCAAGTTACTTTGTGGGGAAGGGGATCACCCCACTAAAATAGGTGTGTTTCAGGACTAGTTAATTTATGCATCCAAGAATATCAAACCCACATAGAGGAATTTACTTGAGACTTGGCTAGTTGAGTCATATTTCAACCCGACTCCCCAATTAGTGCATTGTGTAATATCTGAGTTTTATAGAGACCTAATGGTACCTAGTTGCTCAGTCATCAATCCAGGATGTAGGCCAGGTGGACCAAATCATAATTGAATCATAGGATTTGGACTATTGCGCTCTTAAGTAGGAAGAGTTAAACTCTAACTATTAGCTATAGCTTTTAACCTAGTGGTATGCGCTCAATGCAGAAAGAGTTAAACTCTAACTATTAGCTATAGCTTTTAGCCTAGTTGTATGCGCTCAATCCAGCAAATGGTATCAAACTTAAATGGTATCAGACTTAAGATCACAAGTTCAATTTCCAATGAGACATTGTCTAAGGGAATTGTTGTGGGTTCCGCAATTATCCCATGACGTAGCCAGGTGAGCTGACAATCCAAGAGTTTGATTCTTAGTAGTATCACCTATAGCTTTTGGCATAATGATAGCACTTGATCCAACATACCTAACCCTAGTCCTAAGCATAGGCCATCAACCATGACAACACAACGCTCACTTCTTAATTCACCTATGCAACTCCTTCCCCTCTTTTGTTTGTAATCCTACTCCTATATCTTAGAATAAAGAGTCATACTTACCAACGATTTTATCACAACAATTCTAGACAAACACCATGATGAATAAAATCCTACTATCAACAGATTTCAAAAAAAGAAGTATAGCAATGGAAAAAATAAATCATATATTAGAGTAGCAAAAATGCACAACACCTGGAGAGAAGCAGCTAGAGCATGTAAGGGTAATGCATTTCCAAGAGCATCTTCATTTGGCCGTAGTAAAGCCAAAAGAGTTTCTTTCAACGGCTTTAATAAAGCAGGATCACTAGAAGCTAAAGGACCCAAATGGGTGCAAGCAACCTTTAACGCAGCATTATAATCACCAGAGCTGACCAACTTGAGGAATTCAACCTATAGCCAGGAATCCTAGTTAAAAGATAGCATTCACAACACAACCACACATCCTATAACATTCTCTGGGATTCTCTTGTACATTTAATAAAGAAACAGAAATTAAGAAATAGAAGCCAATTACCTGCTTGAGTTGGAAGAGCAAAACAGAATTCTGGGCAAAGAAATTGGGATCAATAGCATTAACCTCCTGGACTGCTTCAGCAGCCATTCCTCTGCTAGCTAATTCCTTCATTCCCAACAGAATCTCGTATCTATCTTCCACATTACTAACATCATGTACAGAAAGCTTATCAGAGCCCTGCAAAACAAAATTCTGTCAGTAATTCTCTCCTAGTTAGACTACCATCAAAATTATCTCACATATACCTGTTTCTCCTTTGATATAGTTGAGACAACAGTACTTATGCTATGCTCTTGTTTGCTGTGCTCTTCCAAAGAAGCATTGGGCATGTAACTATTGTCATCATATCGCCCTCTCCAGCGCTTGCGCTTGCTCCTTTCCCCGTTTCCAGGCAACCTGCTTCGCTGCAAAGCAGCTGCATCTTCATGCTGCTGTGAACCACTGGTGCTACAGTCTTCATGGATGCTTGTGAGTTCTGAAGCATATCGTACCTCAAAATCAACTTGTCTCATGCTTGTCACATCAGCATTATTTTCAGGGGAACCATCCATCTGAGCATTGGTAACAGAAGTTTCACCATCAGAATGCTTGCTGGCATTACAATCAATCTCGAGAGAACAATCCCTTGATGAGCAATACCCAGGGTCTTGTTGGTTGAATTTCACGGGTTCTGAAATAGGTTGTTGCTTCCCAGAAGCTAAGTTCATAAATTCAAAGGAAAAATATCAAACTTATATAACATACATTGTAACTTAAAATGGGACTTTGATATTGCGCAACACGCTTTGCTAGATTACAAAAGCATAGATAAAATAACCAACTTCAAATTTAAACTGAATTTTTCATGATACTAGAAATCCTATAAAAACTAATGTTACGAGAAAATGCCATTAAAAATAAACTAACAGGAGCAAGTAGCATAAATGTTCTTGACACTTATCATACACAGAAAAAGCTAGGATTCAACAGAGGAGATGCTTTACCAGAGTCAACAATGCCTCTGTAAACACAATACTCTCTAACAAGCTGATCAAGAAGTGGAACATCCAACCTCATCCGACATAATTCATTCTGCAACAAAAAGTACACAATAATAAAGCAATAAAGGCAAGATTGGGGAAAAGAATACATATATCAGCCATGCAGCCATAAGTTAGTGTTGAAAGAGGTTGAAATCATTTGTCATATTTTTACATTAACCAAAAACTGATTTTCTTTTTTACTCCTTTTATATTCAAATTCCCATAGCAACTAGGGTGATGAGATCGTTCCTTATTGGTGTGGAAGTGGAAAGAAAAAAGAAATATTTTTACTTGGATTCAGTTAATATGTGAAAGAAAAGAAGAGCTTTTTAAATTAAATTTTTCACAATCAATGTGATATTAAGCAAACAGTGATCTTTTTTGAGAAATAGTGATTAACCTGAAGAGAAGACGATTCAACATAGAATTTAAAGATGATGAACTAAAAATTTATTTTAAATTTTATTTTTCATTAAAAGAATTTGAGATTTTAAATTGTCTATTTTATGAAAAGAAAAGAAAAAGATAATATCACTAACCAAATCATATTTTTAAAAAATCAGTTTTAAAGTAATGTAGATGTAACAGGAAATTCATGGCTAAAATTTAAATTGAAGCAAAAGCAGATGAATCAGTAGGATTATACGCAACCTGAAATGCCAGGAACAGATCACCCTTACTGAATCTCAAGCTATCAATTGCCCCTTGTCTGGTAAGCTCTACAGCGTGTGCAAGAGCCTGTATGTCAACCTGGATTCCAAAGTAAAACATATAGCTTAAGCTGAAAAGTGGAGCATGTAGGAATAAGATGTACAAATACAATAAAAAATTGTGGCCACAAGTGTTCATTAATACAAACGTGCAAAGACAGATTAATCAATTTGTCGTCACAGAATGATAACATTCACCATTAATATACAGATGACTTTTAATAAGCATGAAAAATAGTACAGAAGGAATCATAGCAGAGGATTAAGACGCATTAGAGCATGTCTGAAAGGTGTGCAATCAGGATCAGTATTTTGTCGGTTCACATTGCAATGCAACAACCAGCTTATGTCGCAAGCAGAAATGTTGATTGAGTGCAACGTTCAATAATGGAAATCAAACAAGGAGCCAAGAGAGAATGGGGCAAGAAAAAACTGAGGAGATTCAGAGCTCAACATTTCCTCTGTAAACCCATACACTGGTGCTCATGTGCAACTGATAACGCATCATGATAATTTGAGTGATAATATACATCATACATACCATTTTCCTTCATTAATGTGATCCAGTTTCTAACAATTTACGGAAGGAATTTCAGAATTATCAACATAGATATCTCACCTCATCAAATGGTGGAACTTCGTATAAAATGTCTTGTGGTGTTGCAGGAGGGTCCCGCTCTTCAAGGAGCAATCTTTCAGTCAGATCAGAGATGGGTGATGTAATACCTTGACGTAAACAATATACCCTGTGTATGCTGTAAAAAGACAGGAAATACAAAAGAAAAATAAAATGAAAAATTTAGCAAAAGAATCCCAAAAAATTGCATAATCCATGGCGATTAAAACATCACAGTTTGACCAATTACTGCAAATTGAATGAGAAAAGGCTGATAGATAACCTTATTAAATATCTCAAAGCCATTGAAAAAATTGGGTCATAAGCATTTAAATGAGCCCTTAACATAGAGGACATATATCCGGCTAAGTCAATCCTCCTCCGTTCTGACCACTGCATAAAATAAGCAAGCATGATCATGAGCTTAACAAATCCACTATTCACACAAAGTATATAACATCAAACAAAAATCTCACAAACAGATTTCAAAAGTAAAAAGGGATCAATACAATTTCCATTACTATTATTATCAAATGAATTGCAAATTTCAACAAGTCTATCTAAATAAACATTCAAAATGAAAAACTGACAGGAAATAGCATGTTCTGTCTTCTATAATATTTTTCTCACAAAAAGAAATAAGTTTTTGAAAGAGCATGGACATATCCTCAGAAAACAGTTGGCAAGATGTCTCACTCACCTATAATGGTGACCCAAAAATAAAATAAAAACCAATGTCTCTCCTTTCTACCATTGACATTAAGCTAAGCACAAAACATACATAACCACAAAAGTCAGACATCTACTATATCACAAAGGATACAGATCATAAAATTACTAAATGATTGTTTTCTAAGTGATCAGAAGATTTTAATACAGTATATTTACAGATTATTAACATGCTTTCATGTTTATATATTATATATTAGAAAAGTGAATGATTTAGCCCAGGCATGACACTTATATTACCAGCCTACGGTCCATGTGCTATCACTACCAATTGAACGTCACACGATAGTACAAGAAGTTTTCCATAGAAAACCATTCCGTTTCAAATATTTTTTTATTTGCAAAAGCAGCAGCAACAGATGCCTACCCAGGCCACCATGTCCAGGGCGGAGCACACCATTATTTCAATAGGACAGGTTTTAAAAAATACAAAGGTTGGCATCTCCCAACTCAAATTTAAATTCCTATTCCATATAACACCCTTATTTGTGGAAGATACCCTTATTTAATTTTTTAACAAAGGAGGGTGTTGAATAAGGGTGTAGAACAAGTTGAATTGAATCAAGTTTTCATTAAAGCTAAAGCTTGGCTTGTGAAAACAGACCATGCTACTTAAGCTTGCAAAATTAATAGAGTCAAATTAAAGCTTGATATGATTATTCAAATATATGAAGCTTGTTTTCAACTTGTTTAGTGTATATATATACATATATATATAGCTTGATTATTTTCTTCCTTCTTAAAGAGTTAGTATTTTTTAAGCATACAATTTGATATTTATTAAATAGACATCTTCACACTAGAAATGAAGCAAAGATAGACATACAATTTAAAAGTGTTAGATATCTTATCTTTTATCTTCTGTTTTTCTGTTATTATCTTTGCCTATCATTATTTGTATCGTGGGCTTAGCCCATATTTTCTTATGCAGTACCATATGTGTATTTTTTACACATGGGAGATTAATCCTATACCTAGTTTTTCATTATATTCAATATGGTATCTAGAACTATGGTTTCTTGATAAACCCATATACAATCATGTCGAAGAGGATGACCATCCTGCTTTTAGTATGAATGCTTTCCTTTAGTTTGATTGGGTTAAACATTTATGAATTTATTAGTTGTTTTATTTACTAATAATTTTATGAATTGTGAACCTATTTTTAGTTGTGTTATGTATTGGATCGTATACTTTAGACTTATGTGAGTTATTTGTATCATCTATATTATTTTTAATGCATGCACAAGTCTATGAATATAATTTGTCATAATCTTAACTCTTACAAGTTACGGTTTTTTATTCCCCTTTCCTATCCTCTTACCATCCTCCAGTTCGACAACATTGGTTGAGTTGTGTATAGAGTTTAGTTAATGACTTTCTTAGTTTATGAACTATAACTACGATTATAAATTTAAGCTTAATTAAGTATTTGGTAGGATATATGTGTTTTTTTTTCCTTTCATTGGTTTATAATATGTTATATCATTCAACAATTTATTATATATAAAGAAGGGTCGGTCTGCATACAGTCATTCTCTCACAGCCTCTTCAGTTGCATTGCACTAATGGGTCACAAAAGAGTTATGTAGCTTTGAAATTACTACATGGAAAACTAAGAAGCGGGCCCACCCCTTTCTATAAGGTATTCCGTTTCCCCTTTATGACCAAATTCAAGGGCTTGGAGTGTACGGATGACAAGCAAATAACGTTTTTCCGTTTATTGTTTTTTAAATAGTTGTGCTTTTTAATATAGCATATGCCTAAAAATATGAGAAAAAACAAATCCGTAATAAAGACGCTCCAGGTTAGTATGACTGTGTAATTAAACTTAGGAAGATGCTAACTAATGCTCTAAGGAAACTGGCTAAAGAATTAAAAGGAAAAAGGTTTTATTGAAAATCATACGGAAGTGCATTAAAATCAGAGGAAAATATTTTCATGCGTTTTGTAATGCACTACCATATTATTTGAAAAACAAAATATGCCATTAATTCCTTAACTAGTGACTTGGTGAACTAGTTAGCAAGACCCTTTAACTTAACACACAGTTGCTGAGTTATATGGAGGATTTGTTTGCCAAACTAATTGTGTTTAACTGAACTTCTATAAGTAGAGTCAACACACTTTAAGAGTATCACAACTACACCCATCATGTGTGCAAGAACACTACAACACGAAGTGCTTAGCAAACATCAATGCATATCCCATTCAATTGCCATCTTCTCAGTATAAGTAGACTGGAGACCTATACCTCATTTGCCACGGGAGAAGTGTTATCATCCTTGTCATATATAAACGCGAGCAGAACGTGCTTAAATTCCTCATATGCTTCCTTAAATACAAAAGCCAACCGTCAAACCCAAACAAAAGAAAAAGACCATAAATAGCGAATTCAAAGGAACGGTTCAGATACCGGATAAGCATCGAGCGCGCAAGGAGCGAGAGACGTCCTCAGACACTGGATAGCAGACTCTCGATCCTCCGCAGTCCCCTTCCGAAGAAGTTCAATAAATTTCTACACAACAATTGTAAGAAAAAAAAAATGAGAACAATAGGTTGGACGCGTAGTTAGAAAATGAGGGGAGAAAGGGAGGGACCTGTTTGTGGAGGCGGAAGAGAATCTTGTGGTCGGTGAGGATGGAAGGGGCGTGGAGGCGGAGGAGATGGACGGCGGCGTCAATGGCGCCGGTGTGGAGGGAACGTCGGATGTGGCGGATGAGGAGGCGGGAGTGGTAGGAGGAGGAGGAGGGGGAAGGGGCGGAGGAGTCTTCTTCGATTAGGTTTTCCGATTTAGCGAAATCGATGAGGAGAGCGTCAAGGGCTTCCCAATTAACCGGTGTAGATTCCATTGAGGAGAGAATCTAAAATCTGAGTGTGTTGTGGTGCTGTGAAATTGGAAGAATGGAGATTGATTTGATTTTGGGTTCTTTCTGGGCAAGAAAGGCGGCGATGTGAGGTAAATAAGGATTGCGCTTCTCGTCTTTATAGCTGCCCGCCACCTGTCTCCTCTCTCTTCCTTTCTATCTCTTTCTTGCCATCCTTCACCGTTTCTCTTTTCATTATTTACAGTCCAGTTTCGTCGTGCAAACGACTTCGTTTCATTGTGAATTCACCCTCGTTCCGATTGGAAAATCATTAATTGGGATTTATGTTGACTACAAGTTGTTTCAGTCATTTATTAGTATTCTTATTTTTTTTACATTTTAAATTTTCGTTTTAAGTTTTAAATAATTTTTTTAATCCACACAACTCAAATCAAACTAATTCAATTAATATGGTGGTTCGATTTAAAATCAATGAAATGTCTTCGTGTGACAAATGTGTAAAAATAAAGCAAATACACGTGATTTTGTTGTTGTCACGTCTCATTTGCAACAATTAAATAATAAAAAATATAAAAAATAAATATATTAACATCAAATTTTAAATATTATAGTTAACGAAAAAAAAGTTATATTACTAATTTTTGCTCGACTTTATCTAACTTGAGTTCTAATACCTAAAGCTAGAATATTTTTTTTATTTGATTTAGGTAAGATTTTATTAGTCTAAGACACTATGCCAATTTAATTCATTCAGCTTAGATTATAATTTAAATAGATTATTAATTATTAATTATTAATTATTGATTATTGATTATTGATTATTAATTATTAAAACCCCTAAAGAAAAATCATGCAATGGCAAAAGTAATGTGTTATATCTATAAAGTTAAAAGAAATCAAGTTTGATGATTAGTCAAATTTCACGATTAATGGAATAGTTTATTGTATAGCAATTAACGAGTATATTCCTTCCTTAATTATTGTGAATATTCTACATAAAATGGTTGAACCATGTGCACCCCACAAAACCAAAAACACACCGCACGAAAATTTTAGAAGAAAAAAATAATAAAATCAATCATTTAAAGTTGGTAGTAAATCCTGGTCACAAAAATCACAAAATTGCGTTTTTCTTTCGGTTTTTAACACAAATAAACATCTACCTCATTTTTTTTTCATGACATTATGGTGTTAAATTTCCATAAAAAATATATTTTTTCCTCTTTTCACCACATATTTAGATTGGATAAAAAATATGTTATTTTTTCTTTCAATTTTTTTTTAAATAATTGAATAAATAGAAATATTTATTTATGTTTGGTAAAGAAAATTGGAAAGATTAAAACTATCTTGGTCAATATTACATCACTACAATAATTTTCATAATTATAAATGGACTTTTAACTATCAAAATAATTTTTTTCACACAATAATGGTGGCACAACAACAACTCATCAACAATGTTGACCTAAGTTGAAGGAGAAGGAATAACATGAGGAATAAGAAGAGTGAAAGAAGAGGAGGAGGAGGTGGCAGGACGGGATAGAAGGGGAGGAAGAAGTGTTGGAGTTTTAAAAGAAATAAAGGATTAAATTATGTAGGAAGTTAAACAATAAAGAAATTATTGTATGAAGTCTCACTTTTATTGGATGGTGAAGACTTTAAAAATAGTCTAAGCATAAACTAAAAACAAGAAATTAGAAACTAGAATGGTACGTGATCCCATGTTTAAGAACTTCCTAAAAATCTAGAACTATTGCTAAATTTTTTTGAAACAATTAAATAAACGCGTAAAGAAATTCTTTTCTCCAGTCTTCATCTCGTATCTCCATATCGTGACCTGTCATGGGAGACTGGAAAAACAACCTTGGCTAGGAAAGTTGTCATACCCTTAGTCAGAAGAGTTGTCGTTATTGCCGAAGTCTGCTACCACACACGAACACAGTACTAAATCTTTGCTTGGCAATTCTTCCTTGCAGCAACGCTACAGTCGCAATGGTGGCCAAAGGCATCAAGGAAGAATGATTTGAGAGATAAGACGATTCAATTTAGCAAAGATGAGTCTCTCAATGTCGAGGGATCTCCTATAGATGTCATAAATGACTTAATTATCCAATAGGTCAACCATGTCAGTGTGCTTCAGGAGAAAGTGTGTGGAGAGGAAATTGTAGTAAGGTTTAATAACAACAATTAAAGCATGAGGGGAAGGGTAAATGGTGAACCTTTGGCTAGGAAATGAAAACCTAATTTTGACAAAATGTGTTAGGTAAATCATAAATCATAATTTTTATTTTTACCAAGTAATAAATAATTGTGGGTATGGGCAATATGATGCCCAACCCCACATCATTAGTATGCGGGTACTACTTCATTCATTATGCATTACCCGCATGTACTAATTTAAGATATCCATTAACTATTAGTTGTTGGTTTTCTCCAAAAATATCCGCCAATATTAGTCTTTTTATCACCCCTACTCATAAGCCTTATATATTCTTGTGCCTATAACACATTCATCAATCATGTCAAGCTAATATTTGACAAATTTATGGAGTTTTCCAAGGAAGCAATTAGGGGTGGGCATGGATTGGATTTTTAATGATCCAATCCACATCTATTTTAGATCCAAATAATTGGATTAGATTTTCGACCCAAATCCATTTTTTTAGCAAAAGTAGTTTGGATTTTTTCAAAATCCACATCCAAATATTTGGATCAAGATTTAAATCCAATCCAAATATTTGGATCAAGTTCAAAATCCATAATCCATTTTTTATAAAAGAAATTTAAATTGAATCTTTTAAAACTTGTGTCATTAAGACCAACATGATTCAGTTCGTACAGGTCGTCAGGCACGACCCGTCTCAGTCCAGATCTTCGGGCCCATCCGGGTCGTTAGGCCCGTCGAGCCCGTTCAAGTCATCAGGCTCGTCGGGCCTGTTCGGGTCATCGGACCCGCCTAGCCTGTTCGGTTCTTCGGGCCCGTCTGGCCCGTTCGGGTCATCGAGCACGTTTGGCCAGTTTGGGTCTTTGGGCCTGCCTGACCCGTTCAGGTCTTTGGGCCTACCTGACCCGTTCGAGTCTTTGGGCCTGCCTGACCTATTTTGGTCGTTGGGCCTACCTAGCCCGTTCGGGTCTTTGGGTCCGCCTGCCCCGTTCGGGTCTTCAGGTCCGCTTGATCCGTTCGAGTCTTCGGGTCCGCCTGACCCGTTCGGGTCTTCGGGCCCGCCTGACCCGTTCGGGTCTTCGGGCCCGCCTTACCCATTCGATTCTTCGAGCCCGCCTTACTTGTTCGGGTCATCGGGCCCGCCTGACTCGTTCGGGTCTTCGGGCCCACCTGACCCGTTCGGGTCTTCGAGCCCGCTTGACCCATTCCGGTCATCAGGTCCGCTTGGCCCATTCGGGTCTTCAAGCCCGCTTGGCCCGTTCAGATTTTCAAACCTGCCTTGCCCGTTCGGGTCTTCGGGCCCACTTGGCCTATTCAGGTCTTCAGGCCCGTTTGGCTCGTTCGGGTCTTCGGGCCCACCTGGCTTTAGAGATGGCAAATAAACTCGTCCCCGTGGGTATTGCCCGAACCCGTCCCCGTTTTGATGGGGAATCCCCGCATTGACTGGGTATGGGTATGGGTATGGAGAATCCCCGACTTTTTCAGTTGGGTATGGGGATGGGTATGGGGATGTACATATACCCGCCATAATACCCGTCCCC
>Ga0214545_1003176_pt1 | contig 31534 bp, 24 predicted proteins | sample CNSS4metaG_FD_160064 | JGI IMG/M metagenome (GOLD analysis project Ga0214545, IMG submission 160064) | Root nodule microbial communities from cowpea collected in UCLA plant growth center, Los Angeles, California, USA - CNSS4 | ecosystem: Host-associated > Plants > Roots > Nodule | place: USA...
AATAAAAATAAAAAAATAAAAAAAAACCACGAAGTGACACGTGACAGTCATTGTTCATGGCCGTTAATGATTTAAACGGTGTTAGCAAAAAAGGACCCAATTGAACAAAGTTAACGAAAATGAGACCTATTTGAACGGACTTATTTGAAAAAACTTGACAAAAATTGAGACAAAAAAGATATTTTAAAAAAAAATAAATAAATAAAATCTGTCACGAGTGTTGTGATATAAGGATGTTTCGGTCTGAGTACTCCGGCATGAATTTTCCAGTACCTCCATCATCGTTATCTAGAAATGAAGACCAGTTCAAAAAGTTGAAAACGTAATGACACGTAAGCAAACATCACCCTCAATAAAATAAAGCTACCCTCTCAAGTCTCTTGAAAGAGAGAACCCAACAACCCGAAAACAACCGCGAAATTCTTCTAACAACAAAACCACTAGAATAAAAGAAAGACCCTCTCTCTTTTTTCTTTTTTTCTCTTTATCTTTCTCTTTCTCTTTCGGTTATTCTTTTTACTTGACGTTGAAACCGAATCAAACTAAAAACCTATCGCATCGCAATACCATAGTCTTCGTATGCGCAATCGAGCGCCGTAGAACAATGGCGTCTCCGGAATCAATCTTTTTAGAAGATTTCGGGCAGACGGTTGATCTCACGCGCCGCATCCGCGAGGTTCTGCTGAACTATCCGGAGGGAACCACGGTCCTCAAGGAGCTCATACAGAATGCAGACGACGCCGGCGCCACCACCGTCTCGCTCTGCCTCGATCGCCGCACCCACCGTGGCGATTCGCTGCTCACGAACTCTCTCGCGCAGTGGCAGGGACCCGCTCTGCTGGCCTACAATGATGCCGTTTTCACCGAGGATGATTTCGTCAGCATCTCCAAGATCGGCGGAAGCGCCAAGCACGGACAGGCCTCCAAGACCGGTCGCTTCGGGTACTTTCTTTTTTCGCCGCTGTCTGATTCAACTTGTTCAGTTGAACTGTGATTATGTTGATTGATGTTGTGTATTTGTTTTGTGTTGATGTTTGGTTCAATCCAAGGATTTAGGTGTGAAGTAATTGTAGGTGTCGCTGGAATATAGCGAGAGAAGTGATGTGTGGTTGTTGACAACGGAGTTGTGTTCTTATGTTCTATTTTTTATAAAAATGATTTTGGTATTTTATGCGTGTTTGTGAGAAGTTAAAAAATGTAGTGCACTGGTTTTGGTGTGAAGTTTTTGTTGTTGCAGTTGTAACTGGAACATATGGTGAGAGAAGTGATATGTGTTTGGTTGTAGACGATTGACGAAGGAGTTGTATGGTTATGGATTTTTATTGTTTTTTCTAGCTTCTGCGTGCTTTGTGACAGCTTCAAAAATATAGTACGTTTGTTACGGTTGTAAATATTTTGTTGCAGTTGTAACCGGGAATTATGGTGAGAGAAGTGATGTGTGGTCGTTGATGATTGATGAAGAGTTATATAGAGTATGAACGCTTTTAGTATTTTATGTGTTTTGTGAGAATGTAAAAATGTAGTGCGATGGCTCGTTTTTGTTGATCATTTCCTTTTCATGTGCGAGTGAACTGTCGGAACTGAAAGCTGGACTTTCTGCACTGCAATGTAAAGGCTCTGATAATGAGATTGACGTTTGGGAATTCCATAATGACTTTTATTCATTAACTGAATGGGTGATGTTGTTCAATTTTAGTGTTTTAGTGTTTGTCATTTAGTGTACGTATATATATGGTTGCACTCATTTTTAAAAAGAAAAGGAAAGTTGTCCAAGGACACTTAAATGGTAATCCACATGTAGAGAGAAAGAGAGAAAAAAGAGAGAAATGTAGGCATGATAGGAAGATAGAGATAGAGAGAAGGGATAGGTGGTAATGAGGTGCTTGTATATAGGAGTTTTTTCATACCATTACTCTTTCAAAATTGTCATTTTGTTCAGTAACCAACGTTGCCAATTTCCCTTTCTCCGTCTATCATTTTTTTTTTTTTGGAAAAAAAGTCATATTAACCTGATGTTTGGGTTCTTTGCATTTCTCTAATTCTTGTCATTTTTTTCTGCATATACATTTTAGGGTTGGCTTCAACTCAGTGTACCATTTGACAGATCTTCCCTCTTTTGTGAGTGGCAAATATGTTGTGTTGTTTGATCCCCAGGGTGCTTATCTTCCAAGAGTTTCTGCAGCAAATCCCGGGAAGCGGATTGATTTCACTGGTTCATCTGCGCTCTCGTTTTACAGGGACCAGTTTTCCCCATATTGTACTTTTGGTTGTGACATGCAAAGTCCTTTTTCTGGAACACTGTTCCGTTTTCCTTTGAGAAATGCAGACCAGGCAGCCAGAAGTAAGCTCTCAAGGCAAGCATATTCACCAGAAGACATTTCCTCCATGTTTGTTCAGCTCTTTGAAGAAGGAGTTTTGGCACTTCTCTTTCTTAAGAGTGTGCTGTGCATTGAAATGTATTTGTGGGATGTCGGAGAACCTGAACCTAAGAAAATTCATTCATGTTCTGTCAGTTCAGTATCTGATGATACAGTTTGGCATCGACAGGCACTGGTCAGATTGTCTAAGCGTTTAAATACTACAGCTGAAATGGATGCATTTCTGTTGGACTTTGTAAGTGAGAGAATAAGTGGTGATGAAGCTAAGAGGCAAACCGAGAGATTTTATGTGGTGCAAAGCATGGCCGCAGCATCTAGTAGGATTGGCTCTTTTGCTACTACTGCATCAAAAGATTATGACATTCACTTGCTGCCATGGGCATCAATTGCGGCATGCATTTCTGAAAATTTACCGAATGTAATTTTCAATATCTTATCCTTTTGCTGTTGCCCCAGCCTCCTCTTTCCCTCTCTCTCTCTCTCCTCTGCATACACACATTGACTTCCTGTTGTTACTATAAATTTGGATTTGCTTTTGGTTCTCCACCATTATTAACTGTCATCTTAGTCTGGATGTGAGCACAGTTGAAAGGGGTGGCCCATTTACCAACATTTTGGTTCATCCAGCCCTGCAATTAATTTTGACTGCAATTGATGATTGAAAGTAAAGCATGTAACTCTGTTTTGAAGTATAAAAGGTTATTGGGTTTGTTCAAAGAGTTTGAATAGATTTTACTCCTCTGGTCAGATGTTTTGGGAGATCAATGGGGTGGTTGTTTCAGAGAAAAATGCAATGAGGCTGTTGCTTGTTTGTGTTCTGGTTTGGTATTTAGATCACTCATGCATCTTTAATAGGATATCAAGTGGATTATAGCTCTATACTGATGTGTTACAGCTTTCTGTGTTTTTTGGTCCTTTCTTTCCTTTCTTTCCCATTGTTCTTGTAGGATACGGCATCTTCCGTGGTATGTTTCTTGTTTAAATTCTTAATTGGTTTTGTGGTTCTAGATTTATTTTTAGATTATTGCTTAAAACAAATTGCCATTATTGTGAATTTGTTATAATATGTTATGTTTTCCATGATGTATGATGCGTCCATTGGAACTTGCTTTAAAGTGATAAAATTACCTATGACAAGATACCACATGCACAATTTCATTTAGAAAGTAGGAGTTTATTGATCGTAGAACTTGAATCTCTTACTGGCTATTAGAGTATTAGAATAAATACTATATTTTGTACAACTGTATGTTTTATATTGTAATATGTTTAGATCTGTTGACAGCTCTAAAGGTGTGGTTACAGAACCACTTACCTATAAATACTCTAAGTGTATATGATACAAATAAGTTTTTCATTCTCAATAAAATCATTCTGTTCAGTTCTCTTCTTCTCTCTTCTGTTCTGGTTATCTAAGACAGGCAGTGTAGACTATAACCATGCCTTCTAGTTATATATGTCGGAGTGATGGTGCATTCCAACCTTTGAAACTATCTTGTCTGACTTCATGTACAATGCTACCTACTGTTCTACTGATAGTGTTGTGATTTTCTTTTGGTACAAAATAGAGATCCTTTTCAAGATTTTCTGTTAGCTGTTGACCAGTTACATGAGACACTTCATTCCTGTGCTTCTCAACAAGCTTTGGAGCTCTCTACACAACTTTTCTCTACTAACCTTCTTGCTGCTGACAGAAATGAAGTGGATGGATTTTTTTTTTTGTTTTTCTGATATCAACATGGCTGGGTCAACTATTTTAAATCATATACATATTAAGATTTATCAAGAGGTATTTTGAAAGTGCAACTGAGAATGAGAGATAACTAAACATTCTCTGAAAGGAGAGATTGGTTTTGTGGTTTGAACTACCCGGGGAAGAGAAAAAATGTTTCTTCCTTTTATTCTGTATCACAATCTTGTTGGTACAGATTTGAAACCGTTTAATATAGGATAGAAGACACAATAAAATGACATTTTGGTTAAAGACCTTTTTATGTCTTAATCATACATAAAAAAATTAATTGAAAGATAAGAAGGAAAATAGAATGGAACAAAAGTAAATTCATTAAATTGATTGAGCCATTTTTAATTGAATAATATACTAATGCTTTCATACACTCAAATCAGAGAAGTGAAAAAGTGATTGGCTGTCATGTTTTCAAGATGACAGTGACACAGGGAAGAGCTCTCCCTAGTTACCCTTCTCTTGCATCTAACTTATTATAGGACAGATGACACACAACTTTTCACCCTTTTCATTGAAGGACAAATGCAGTGTACACTATAGTTTTCATTTGCTTTTTTGGAGTTCTTTGTTTATATACATGGTCCATTCCTCTTATTATTGTATGTGTTTTTTACAGAACAATATTCTTAGGACTGGTCAAGCTTTTTGTTTTCTTCCACTACCTGTTAGAACCGGCCTTAGTGTACAAGTCAATGGATTCTTTGAGGTCTCATCAAATCGTCGTGGCATCTGGTATGGGGATGACATGGATAGAAGTGGAAAAGTTCGTTCTAACTGGAATAGGCTTCTTCTGGAAGATCTTGTTGCTCCTGCTTTTATGCATATGCTACTTGGTATTAAAGAATTGCTAGGCCCAACAGACCTTTACTATTCTTTGTGGCCTACTGGCACTTTTGAAGAGCCATGGAATATATTGGTTGAACAAATATACAAAAATATTTGTAATGCTACAGTTATGTATTCAGATGTCAATGGAGGAAGTTGGGTATCACCAAGTGAAGCCTTTCTTCATGATGAAAAATTCTCCAAAAGTGAGGACCTTGGTTTGGCTTTGATGAAGCTGGGAATGCCAGTTGTGCATTTACCTAATTCATTGTTTGATTTGCTTTTACAGTATAGCTCAAGCAAGGTGGTTACACCTGGTACAGTACGTCAATTTCTTAGAGAAAATGGTAGACTTAATTATTTGAGCAGACAATACAAGCTTCTATTGCTCGAATATTGCCTAGAGGACTTGGTTGATGATGATGTTGGAAAAGAGGCATATGATATGCCTTTACTTCCTTTAGCTAATGGCAATTTTGCATCATTTTCAGAAGCATCAAAAGAAGTTTCTTATTTCATTTGTGATGAATTAGAATACAAGCTTATGCAACTGGTTTCTGATAGAGTAATTGATCCGAACATTCCTCCTAATATATTAAGGAGACTCTCTGCTATTGCGATGTCCTCAAAAACCAATGTCATTCTTTTTAGTATTCACCATTTTGCCCAGCTATTTCCTGCATTTATGCCAAGTGACTGGAAATATAAAAGTAAAGTGTTTTGGAACCCTGACTCTTGTCAAAAGCCAACATCATCATGGTTTCTGCTATTCTGGCAATATCTAGGAAAGCACACTGAAATATTACCACTATTTAGTGATTGGCCGATTTTGCCTTCCACATCAGGGCATTTGTTAAGACCTTCTAGGCAGTTGAAAATGATCAATGGAAGCAATATCTCTGATATGGTACAGGGTGTCCTTGTAAAAGTTGGATGTCATATATTGAATCCAAATTATGTAATTGAGCATCCAGATATATCTAGTTATGTATGTGATGACAGTGCAACAGGTGTTCTGGAATCAATATTTAATGCAGTTTCAAGTCCTGAAGCTATGCATGCTTCACTAGATAGTCTAGCAACTGAAGAGAGAAATGAACTCCGGAGATTTCTTCTTGATCCTAAATGGTATGTTGGACACTCTATGGATGAATTTAGCATAAGATTTTGCAAGAGATTACCTATATTTAGAGTCTACGGAAGAGAGTCTGCTGAAGATTTCCAATTTTCTGCCTTAGACAATCCTCGAAAGTACTTACCACCACTGGATGTGCCAGAGATTATTTTTGTGGGCATTGAGTTCATGGTCAAATCCTCAAAAGTTGAAGAGGATATTTTGTCAAGATGTTATGGAGTTGAGAGAATGGGTAAAGCACAATTTTACATGCAACATGTTTTTAATAGAGTTAGTGAGTTGCAAGCTGATGTTCGGGATAGCATAATGTTATCAGTTCTACAAAATTTGGCACTTTTGTCCCTTGAAGATGCATATATCAAGGACTCATTGAAAAATTTGAAATTCATACCGACACTCACGGGTGCTCTTAAGTGTCCTTCAGTTTTGTATGATCCTTATAATGAAGAACTATATGCATTACTAGAAGACTCAGATAATTTCCCTGCTGGTGCTTTTCGAGAATCTGAAATATTAAATATTCTACGAGGCTTGGGACTTAGAACTTCTGTGTCTCCAGATACTGTTATAGAATGTGCTCGATGCATCGAGCGTTTGATGCATGAGGATCAACAAAAGGCATACTTAAGAGGGAAAGTGCTTGTCTCTTACCTTGAAGTTAATGCACTGAAGTGGCTTCCTGATCAAGTTGTTGATAATAAAGGAGCAGTTAACCGAATATTGTCACGAGCAACAACTGCTTTTAGGTCTAGCAACACAAAATCTGATCTCGAAAAATTTTGGAATGAGCTAAGACTGATTTCCTGGTGCCCAGTTCTAGTCACTACTCCTTTTCAATCATTACCATGGCCAGTTGTTTCATCAATGGTTGCTCCTCCAAAACTTGTAAGGCCACTAAGTGATTTGTGGCTTGTCTCAGCTAGCATGCGAATATTGGACATCGAATGCTCTTCCACAGCTTTATTGTATGGTCTGGGATGGATGTCCCCACCTGGAGGAGGTGTAATTGCTGCACAATTATTGGAGCTTGGGAAAAACAATGAGATTGTGTCTGATCAAGTTCTGAGGCAGGAATTAGCTCTGTCAATGCCGAGAATATATTCAATACTGACTGGAATGATGTCTTCAGATGAGATTGAGATTGTAAAAGCTGTTCTTGAAGGATGTCGATGGATTTGGGTGGGTGATGGATTCGCAACTTCTGAAGAAGTTGTTCTAGATGGTCCTCTTCATTTGGCTCCATATATTCGTGTTATCCCAGTTGATTTGGCAGTTTTCAAAAAATTGTTTCTTGAACTTGGTATTCGTGAATTCTTGCAACCTGCTGATTATGCTAATATTCTTCATAGGATGGCAGTTAGAAAAGGATCATCTCCTCTTGACACACAGGAGATAAGGGCTGTCACATTAATAGTGCATCATTTAGCTGAAGTTTACCATCATGAACAAAAAGTCCAGCTCTATCTGCCAGATGTGTCAGGTAGACTATTTCTTGCTGGTGATTTGGTTTATAATGATGCCCCCTGGTTGCTTGGCTCAGATGATTCCAATGGCTCATTTGGCAGTGCTCCAACTGTAGATTGGAATGTGAAGAAAACAGTTCAAAAATTTGTGCATGGAAACATTTCTAATGATGTAGCAGAAAAGCTTGGAGTTTGCTCTCTGCGCCGGATGTTGCTGGCCGAGAGTTCAGATTCAATGAATTTTGGCCTGTCTGGAGCTGCCGAGGCTTTTGGACAGCATGAGGCTTTGACTACAAGGCTCAAGCATATACTTGAAATGTATGCTGATGGACCAGGGACCCTATTTGAGCTGGTACAGAATGCAGAAGATGCAGGAGCTTCTGAAGTAATATTTCTTTTGGATAATTCTCACTATGGGACTTCTTCTATTCTTTCTCCTGAAATGGCGGATTGGCAAGGTCCTGCTCTCTACTGTTTCAATGACTCAGTGTTTAGTCCCCAAGATCTTTATGCAATATCGCGTATTGGTCAAGAAAGTAAACTTGAGAAGGCTTTTGCAATTGGAAGATTTGGACTAGGATTTAATTGTGTCTATCACTTTACTGACATCCCTATGTTTGTTTCTGGAGAAAATATTGTAATGTTTGATCCTCATGCCAGTAATTTGCCTGGGATTTCACCTTCGCATCCTGGTTTACGAATTAAGTTTGTGGGACGACAGATTTTGGAGCAATTTCCTGACCAGTTTTCCCCAATGCTACATTTTGGCTGTGATTTGCAACATCCTTTTCCTGGTACATTATTTCGGTTCCCTCTTAGAAGTGCAGGTGTTGCCTCCCGGAGTCAAATCAAAAAGGAAATTTATACACCTGAAGATGTCAGATCTCTTTTTACTTCTTTTTCTGAAGTTGTTTCTGAAACATTACTTTTTCTGCGCAATGTGAAATCTATCTCTATTTTTGTAAAGGAAGGAACAGTGAATGAAATGCACCTCCTGCACCGTGTATGCAGAACCTGTATAGGTGAGCCTGAAATTGGATCTGCTGAAGCCCAGGATGTGTTCAATTTCTTCAAGGAAAGTAGACGTGTTGGAATGAATAGAGCTCAGTTACTGAAGAAACTAAGCCTATCCATTGGCAGAGATTTGCCTTATAAATGCCAGAAGATCATAATTACTGAACAAAACACATCTAGTCGTAGTTCACACTATTGGATAACCACAGAATGTTTAGGTGATGGGAATGCTCAAAAGAAAAGATCTGAAACAGCCAATAGTAGCTGTTACAATTTTGTTCCATGGGCATGTGTTGCTGCATATTTGAATTCTGTCAAGGTTGACATTGACCTAGTTGAAAGTTCAAAGGGGGAGAATGATTGCACGGTTTCTCCTGATCTGTTTCAAAGTGTTAGTTTGCCTAATCATCAACTGGAAAATTTTGAAGGTCGTGCATTTTGCTTTTTACCTTTACCAATCAGTACTGGTCTTCCTGCTCATGTGAATGCATACTTTGAATTATCATCAAATCGCAGGGATATCTGGTTTGGTTCTGATATGGCTGGAGGTGGAAGAAAGCGCTCAGAGTGGAATATTTTCCTCCTTGAAAATGTTGTTGCCCCTGCATATGGTCGTTTGCTTGAGAAGATAGCATCAGAGATCGGCCCTTGCAATTTGTTCTTCTCGTTATGGCCAACAACCTTAGGGTTAGAACCTTGGGCATCTGCAGTACGGAAACTCTATCAATTTGTTGCTCAGTTTAATCTCCGTGTATTATATACTGAAGCTAGAGGAGGACAGTGGATTTCAACCAAACATGCTATATTTCCTGATTTTACTTTCCCCAAGGCAGCTGAGCTTGTAAAAGCGTTGTCTGGGGCTGCTCTACCTGTCATTACTCTTCCACAGTCGCTTTCTGAAAGGTTTATGGAAATCTGTCCGTCATTGCATTTTATGACTCCTAAGCTGTTAAGGACCCTTTTAATCAGAAGGAAGCGCGAATTCAAAGATAGGGATGCAATGATTCTGACTCTTGAATATTGCTTACATGACTTGCAAAAATCCTTGCAGTTTGATGCCCTATGTGGCTTGCCTTTGTTACCAGTTGCAGATGGTTCCTTTACATCAATTGATATGAAGGGAGTTGGAGAAAGAGTTTACATTGCACGTGGTGATGAATACGGCCTTCTGAAAGATTCTATTCCTCATCAACTTGTAGATTGTGCTATTCCTGAAGAAGTTCATAGAAAACTTTGTTACATTGCCGAAACAGATGGAACAAACATTTCTTTCCTGTCATGCCAATTGCTTGAGAAACTTCTTGTGAAATTACTTCCTGTAGAGTGGCAACATGCTCGGCAAGTAAGTTGGACTCCTGGTATTCATGGCCAACCAAGTGTAGAGTGGTTGCAACTACTATGGAACTATCTGAAATCATATTGTGATGATCTTATCATGTTTTCTAACTGGCCTATATTGCCAGTTGGGGATGACTGCCTGATGCAGTTAGCACAAAAGTTGAATGTGATAAGAAATGATGGATGGAGTGAGAAGATGTCTTCTTTGTTAGTGAAGGTTGGATGTTTATTCTTGAGACATGATCTGCTATTGGATCACCCTAAATTGGAATGCTTTGTGCAGTCAGCAACAGCAAGAGGTGTACTAAATGTGTTTCTGGCTATTGCTTTGGAACCACAGAAGATTGAGGGGATCTTTACAGATGTATCTGAAGGGGAGCTTCATGAACTAAGAAGTTTTATTCTCCAAACAAAATGGTTCTCTGAAGAGCAGATTGATGACACGCATATTGAAATCATCAAGCACCTTCCAATATTTGAGTCTTACAAAAGCAGAAAGCTAGTTAGTTTGAGTAGTCCTATTAAATGGCTTGGTCCTACTGGTGTTTGTGAAGATCTCTTAAATGATAATTTCTTAAGAACTGAATCAGAAACAGAGCGAGTCATTATGAAAAGGTATTTAGGGATGAAAGAACCAACTAAAGTGGAATTCTACAAAGATTACATTTTCAATCACATGTCAGAGTTCCTTTCAAGACAAGAAGTTGTTTTGGCCATTCTGCATGACGTGCAAAATTTGATTGAAGAGGATCTCTCTCTCAAGTCTTCATTCTCGTGTGCACAATTTGTTCAGGCAGCCAATGGATCTTGGCAACAACCATCAAGGTAATATCCTATTTTTTAAAATAAAATTTCAATAACTCTCAATAAGTTATCTTCCTTTATTGTATTTTAAGATGCATACATTTTCTGTGATTTTTCTTCTAAATGGTCAGTACCAGGATTAGTTTTTCTTAGATTAACTGAACTGTGAGTGAAAAGAGAGAAAGAAAACTGAACATGAACTGAGTTTTTATCACGTATTTTCACATAAGGAAGGTATGAGTACAAGATGTATTTATAGGCATTGTTTACTAACAGCTATATAAGAACTGACAGCTGTACAAAGTAGCTTACAAATAAACCCATAGATGTATAAAGAAAACTTACTATTACTACATCTACAAACTATACAAACTGACTTGCTTCTACTAACATCCCCCTCAAACTCAAGGAGAAGCTTTTGAAGAAGGAAAATTCTTCACATTGAGTTTGCTCCTAAGAAACACAAAATGAGTTGAAGACGAAGGCTTGGTTAGAACATCTGCCTATTGATCAAGAGCTGGAATATGATAAATACATAGTTGCTTGGCCATAACCTCTCTGACAAAGAAAACTTCAATCTCCATGTGCTTAGTTTGATTATGAAAATCTGGATTATGAGCGATAGACACAACACCTTGATTGTCACAAAAAAGAGTTGGAGTCGTAAAAGGAACTTGTAGCTCAATAAGCAATGTAGTAATCCACCATTGGAACTTGTAGCTCAATAAGCAATGTAGTAATCCACGATTTCTCATCAGAAGTTTGTGCTAAACTTTTATATTTTGCTTGAGTATTGTAAAGAATAATAACTTGTGGCTTGCGAGACCACTAGGATATCAAATTAGGGGTTAAATTGAATGAGATTCAAGCATGTGTTATGAAACAAGTATCTTATATAGTTTGTCTGAGTCATGAGAATAGACTAATTAGATAAATATTTGATCTCAAGGCCAAGAAAGTAGTCCAGTTGACTGTATCATCAACATAAACCAAAAAGTAGACAACATTTGATTCCATTTGTAGATGAAGAGAGATATCATTCGTGCTATTAACAAAACGGATGAAGAGTGGTTTGTAAACGATTGAACCACTCAAAAACCCTAAACTCTAAACCATGTGGTTGTTGCACAAAAATTGTTTTACAAAAATTGTTTTACAAAAATAACCATTCAAAAATCCATTTTTGACATCAAGTTGAAGCAAATTTCACCCATGAAAGAGAGCAATAATAAGAATAATTCTAATTGTAACAGGTTCTAGTATTGGAGAAAAGGTTTCATGAAAATAAAAAACCATGGACTTGATGAAAACCTTTTGCTGCAAGATGAGCTTTATACTTATTTATGGAGCCATCTGCATTTTCCATGCCTTGGAAAACCAATTTACAACCAACACTGCCTCTATTCTATTAGAGACTAAGGGTATCAAATCCCAAGTCTGTTGTTTCATTAGAGCATCATATTCTTGCTGCAATGCAACCAATCAATTTCATCTTCAAGAGCTTGTTTGACACTGGTAGGTTCAGAATGAGATTACAACAAGGATGGATGAACTCTGTTTTGAAAAATACTCGATTTAGGTTGAGTTTGCATAGGATGAGTATTAAGTAAAGGTGCAGTAGGAGATACTAATTCAGAGGTATCTAGAGTAAGCATCAACAAAAGAAACATAATATTTGTTTTCTGCATGAGACGTAAGATGCGTAAGTCCCCAAAGATTAGTAAAAATAAGTTTTAAGGAAGAATATACAAAATTGAAGATATAAGAAACCAGTTTTTGTGATTTTGTAGCTCAAGAGGATGAACAAAAATGACAATCCACTTTATTAGACACTGGAATTTTACAATGTTTAAGTACAATTTGCATTACATGGCTATTTGGATGACCAAGTTGATTGTGCCACCTATGTACATAAGATTGGCCTTATTGACATTGTTGGAAACCTTGTTTACTAAAAAAAGAAGGTTGAGGAGAATGGCCAGTGGACTTATAAGAGAACTGTGGCTGAGAAGGCTGACCGTGAAGCTGAACATTGTTAAATGAATAAAGTCCATCAAGACCAACAACTCCACGAAGAACTTTATTCATCCCCTTAAATTTGACAAGACATTTGTCAGAATGAAACTCAAATAAAACGGAAGTATCTTTTGCAAATTGACTCATGAATGATAAGGGGACACAAAAGTGGAGGAACCAGCACCATAAATATTCAAACCTGCATAATTTCTAATGAAAATTTGATATCGACCATCAAACTTAGAAGTTGTTTAATGTTTTTTGGTTCACCAGTGACATGGAAGCTTGAACCAGAATTTGGCATCCAAGAACTGTTGGCATTACCTTGAGAAGGAGACTACTTCATCATCATGGCACTTGGTTGAGCATTGCTGTTAGGCTTGGTATTACACCCAAATATTTGATGTTTTATATGAATCAACCGAATAAGGAATGGACTGTTGTGTAGCAGGATCAATGAAAAACATAGTGATTGATGAAGCTGATAGGATGCATCAGATCTGAAATGACAAACATTGGTTGTATGTCCAAATTTGAGACATATTTGGCATTGAAAATTGGTAAATTTGTCACCGTGTCCTCTGTGAGAACTACCACCACGAGAGGGTACTCCAATACAAAAGCCTCCATGTTGAATGCTATCACGGGTGTAAGGAGCTTGAGCAAAATCCAGTGATGGTGAGACTAAAGTTTGTGTCTCTTGAACATAGTGATTAAGGCGTGTTTAATGACCATACTCAATTCACCATTGCAAAACACAACTGAATGAAGAAAATTAGGAACAAAGAACAATTAACCATCGAAAATATTGAAGAGACTAAGAGAGAATCTCGTAATTAGGAACCTATACAATTCACCAATTGAAAGGACTAAATTGACTAAACATAAGCAAAAACGATCTGAATTATAAAGTTATCAGTGAAGAAGCTTGAGTGGAGAAGTTGGATCGTCGCAAAAATGCTCTGCATACCATCTTAGGTGAATTTTCCTGAGTGAAAAGAGAGAAAGGAAACTGAACATGAACTGAATTTTTATTATGTATTTTCACATCTAAAGGTATAAGTGCAAGATGTATTTATAGGCATTACCAATTAACAACGGTATAAGAACTGACAGTTGTACAAATTAGCTTACACATAAACCTACTGATGTACAAAGAAAACTTACAAGTAATACATCTAGAAACTATACAAAGTGATAGTTTGTACAATGAAGAACAACATTATTAGAGTAATGAAATGTATTTTGTACAGTAGTGTTTTCTATATTATTCTTTTTAGTTTTTTCTATGACAGATGTAAGGTTCTGTGGTTACTAACGAAACCAATCTCTTACAAATACTCTCAGACTGCATGATTTGAATAAGTTTTAGCATCAATAAAATAGTTTTGTTCATCTCTCATTTTCTCCCTATTTTGGTTATTTAAGATGGTATCCAGAGCAATTTTTTCATCGGTCCTCGTCACCCGATGATTTTCTTCTGCTTTCGCATCTCTTTAGTGAGCACCTCTCTTCGAAGTTCGTTTATTGATTGTGATTTGTCTCGTGTTCACAATCGCCGATCACGATTTACTGTTTGTGTTGGCTCATTGCAGTTTGTTGATCACGTTCGTCCACTTTCTGTGTTCCTTTCTATCGATTTAGTTTCTAGGTTTCGTTTGTCGTTTCTGAACCCCTTTTTTTGACTGTCTTGTTTGCGTGTTTTGATCCTCCATTTTCATCGCATGTTCGTCAGATCTATTCGTCTTTGATCATCGCCTTCGTTTATCTATTCTAATCGTATGTGTTTGTCGCCCCGTTTATGGGTTCACGTTGGTTGTTTGTTGATTGTGTTTGCACAAAGTGTTTGTCTTTCTCGAAAGAGCACCTTGGATTTTTCTTCTTTCATCAATGCTCTCTTCTCATGGCTTCACCTTCGTTTCCTACGTCGATTGCAGAAAAATTATATGATTCCAATTACTTATACTAGCATTGGTATGTTGAACCAGTCATTAGGTCACACAAGTTTCAAAGATCTGTGGTTAATGATGTGGTTCCTGCATGTTTCCTAAGGAGTCTGATCGTTTAGATGGCCTGGTTAAACCTAACTATGAAGCCTTTGTGGTTTAGAATCAAACTCTTCTTGTCTGGTTGTAGTCTACACTTTCTAAGTTTGTGTTGTCTCGAGTTCTCGGTTGCACTCATTCTTATGAAGTTTTGGAGAAGATTCGTGTGTATTTTAACCTTCAAACCAAGTCTCGTGCTAGACAGTTATGTATATCTAAGAAAGCTGTTAGACTTGATTCAAATTCCATGGAAGAATTCTTACTGAAAATTAATCTACGTGGATGAGCTTGCTAGCGTAGGTCTTCCTTTTCGTCATGAAGAGCATGTTGAAGCCATTTTGAAAGGTCTCCCTTGAAACTTTTCACCCGTGGTATTTGTCATTGAGAGCAAATAACGTACCCTTTCTATAGCAGAAATTGAAGCATTGCTATGTGATCATGAAACCAGGTTAAATAAATATGTTCAAGACACATAGTCCTTAGTCACGCCTTCTCTTAATTACACTCAAGGCTCTTACTCTTGTGGTACCAATTAGAGAGGTGGTTTTTGTGGCTCTTCTCGTGGAGGGAGCAATTCTGCACGACGTCGTGGTGGCAAGTATGCCAATTCTCATTGCCAAATCTTCCTGAAGTTTGGTCATACAGCCAATGTCTAATTCTTCATATCAGCCTCATGAATCTTTGATGTTCACTGATGATTCTCATGGTAAAGAAAATACTTCATGGATACCAGATTAGTTTCCATGTTACTGGTGAACCTCTAAACATTAAACAAATGCAACACTTTGATGGACTAGACCAATTTTTCATAGGTAATGGTGCATGTTTGAGTATTTCTGGTGCTGGATCTTCTCTGTTTGTCTCTTCTTTTGATTCTAAAGTTCTGTTTAGGCTAAATCATTTGTTGCATGTTTCCTCCATCACCAGAAATTTGTTGAGTGTTAGTCAATTTGTAAAGGATAATTCTGTTTTCTTTGAGTTCTGTTCTGATAAGTGCCTTGTCAAATCCCACGAAACGAATAAGGTTCTTCTTCATGGAGGTGTCAGACCTGATGGACTCTACCCATTTCATAATGTTCTTCTTTTCTCTAATTCAACCACGGTAATCACCATCTGTGCTTTCTGCTACTTCACTTTCTATTCCTGCTGCTTTAAATCATGTAAATAGACAGCACTAGTGTTCATTTGTGGTACACCAGATTAGGTCATCCTAGCAACCATATTATGAATCTTGTATTCAAACATTGTAATTTTTCTTTGCCTAATAAAGTTGATTCTATTTTCTCAAATCTTACTGTGCTGGTAAATCTCATAGGTTACCTTCTCATGATTCTAATTCTGTATATTCTCCTTTTGAACTCATTTTTACTTATTTATGGGGTCTTGCTCATATCACATCTCGTGCTGGCTATAAATATTATGTGACTTTTGTTGATGCTTTCTCTAGATATACATGAATTTTTCTTATAAAGACTAAAAATCAAACGCTGTCAGTTTTTTTCAGACCTTTAAAACAATGGTTGAATTGCAGTTCAACTGTAAAATTAAACAAGTTCAATCTGGGGTGGTGAGTTTCGTCCTTTTCCAGCTCATCATGGTATTGTTCATAGATCATATGTCCTCATACTCATCATAAAAATGGTTTTATTGAACATAAACATAGGCATATTGTTGAGTTAGGTCTTACCTTGTTACATCCAGCATCTCTTCTTTGCTACTGCAGTCTATCTTATCAATAGATTACCCATTGTATCTCTTTAGTTTGCTTTTCAATTTTCTGTTCTGTTTCATAAAAATTTAGATTATAGTTTTCTTAAGACATTTGGATGTTCTTGCTTTCCTTAGTTATGACCATATAAGCGTCATAAGCTTGACTTTAGGTCTGAAAAGTGTCTTTTTCTTGGTTATTCTCATCTTCACAAGGGATACAAGTGTTTGGCTTCCAATAGGCACATCTTTATCTTTAAAGATGTTTTGTTTGATGAGCGTGATCCCATTATTCTGAGTTGTTTCCCAAGTCTCCTAATTCCATTAAAGATTTTAATTAGTATTTTCTGTTACAGCCTAACTTGTTACCACCAGATTCTTCTGCATGTTCTGCTTCACAAGTCGTGGATCCCCCTGTTCAGGTTTCTACTGATAGCTCATCCAGTTCCAGTTCTAGTACTTTATCTCTTGCTTTAGAGGCTGAACCTACTTTGGTTCTTCATCTCCTGTTACACATACTGGTCCATATTTTGTTCCTTCACTTTGTAGGAACATTCATCTTATGCAAACTAGGTCGAAAACTGTTTTTAATCAACACATAGTTCATCCTTTTCTGTTACTTGCTCATTTTGAGCCTAAGAATTTCAAACAAGCTCTTAGTGATAAGAATTGGAAAGTTGCCATGCATCGTGAGTATGACGCCGTAATTAACCAGAAAGCCTAGGAGCTAGTACCTCTTCCTACTGGCAAAATATGATTTGTTGTAAATGGGTGTTTAGAGTAAAAGAAAATGTTGATGGCTTTATCAACAAACATAAATCTCGTCTTGTAGTTAAAGGGTTTCATCATGTTCATGGGTTTGACTTCCATGAAGATGTTGAAAACGTGCAGCGGAATAATTAGCGTTTGGACAAAAACCAAAAGTGAGGGTGAATTGGGTTCTTAATAAAAATTGTACTTTTAAAATATTTCCCTTTTAATATCAAAGTTCAATTAAAATCTTTCTTTTATTTTAATAAACACAATAAAATAAAGAGACTAGGGAAGAGAAAATTGCACAAAGTATTTATACTGGTTCAGATCAAAAGACCCTACGTCTTGTTGTTAATCTCTTAAAAGCGAGATTAGCACAATCACTAAAATAAACCAAACTTATAATCAATGATAAGAAAGATTAGGTTTTACAAAACACCTCTCTTGAATCACATAAGAGATGAAGACACCTCCTTTGAAATCCACAAGGGATGAAAACACCTTCCTTGAATCACACAAGGAATGAACACCTCCTTTGAATCACACAAGGGATGATCGGCTTCTCCTAGCAACAGCAGCAGCAACACTCAATCACTCAAGATCCCACTTGATGAAAGTTATCGCTCTACCTACACTAAGTTTTTCAAAGCCTTCCCATAGAGAGTTCTCAAGTACTCAGACTTCTCTAACTTTTGTATGTTTGTAAAATGAACTCTCACCTCCATTTATAGAAGTCTATTTAGAAATTTGGTTAAGAATACGAAAAGTAAGTCATAATGTTAATCGATTATCACAGAAACTTTTCTAAAAACATTTTTCTCGCTGTAATAATCTATTATCAAATCTATTATCAGCCAGGATAATCTATTATCAGTAGGTGATAGTTGATTATCAGCATGATAATCGATTATCACATAGGCTTTTCTCAAAAATTAGTTTTAACTGAGATAATAAATTATCACTAAGAATAATCGATTATTCCAGGTTTTGCAAATAAATAAAATTCTCTTGGTGTTCTACTGCTTGAGTTTTGCCTTTTTGACTCTTGACATACTAATTTAACTATTTTAAATAACATACATAGATTACAAGACCTAAACAACTAAATCCCTAAGTCTTCAATGTCTCTCTTGAATCGAAGCATTCTTTTAAGTCTTCAACAGTTTTCCATGTATCATCATTAAGTCTTCCATACTTCTTCATAAGTCATCATCATCAAAACTCCTTACTGAAGGAAGATGTCCATCTTCTTCCTTTTGTCAATAGAAGCCTTCTCTCCGGTCATTAAACCAGTTACTATACGTATTATTCTCACATTTGCAGTTTCTCATAGGCGGAAATTGTTCCATCTTGATGTAAATAATGCCTTTCCAATGAGCTCTTACATGAAACTGTTTACATGCAATAACCACCAGGGTTGCAGCTTTTGATAAGTTGTTAGTTTGCAAGTTGAATAAGGCTCTTTATAGCCTAAAGCAAGCCCCAAGGCAATGGTTCACACGACTACAAACTTCTCTTCAACAACTAGGTTTTGTCTCTAGCTCTTATGACACTTCTCTGTTCATTTATCATCATGGATCTGATGTTATCTATCATCTGTCTCAGTCTGATTCACACCATCACTGCTCAACTCAATGCAAACCTTTCTCTTAAACAACTTGGTCAGTTAGACTATTTTCTTGGTCTTCAGGTTATACATTTGTCAGATGGTTGTAATCTCATGACTCAAACTAAGTATATTCATGATTTACTTCATAAAACCAACAGGGTGCTGATATGGTATGAAATTGTAAACTGTCTAAACAGGGTGCCGATATTTTCTCTTATCCAACTCTATATAGGTATGTTGTTCGAGCTTTCCAAGATGCTACTCTTACTAGACCTGAAATTGCCTTTGTTGTAAACAAAGTTTGTCGGTTTATGGCTAACGCTTTAGATTTTCATCGGGTTGTAGTCAAGTGTATTCTGCAATATTTGTAAGCCACTCTGTTTTATGGCCTTCACTTTCAACCTGCTGTACTGACTAGTCTAGTTCCATTGACAGCATTCTGTAATGCTGATTGGGTATCTGAAGTTGATGACAAACGATCTACATTCAAAACTAAATGTTTCTTTTGAAACACCTCAATTATTTTATGATAATCAGAGTGCAATGGTTGAGCACACAATCATGTTTTTAACAATCGCACTAAACATATAGAGATTGATGTCTTTTTTGTTTGAGAGAACATTATGTCTCAACAATTGGCTATGTCTCATGTTCCAGCTCTTGATCAGTGGGCTGATGTTTTAATTAAGTCCCTATCTTCTACATATTTTGCTGTTTTTGGTAGCAAACTTGATGGGAAGCATTTTTCTGTTGAAAAATCTTCTACTTAAGTTTGAGGGAGGCTATTAGAGTAATGAAATGTATTTTGTACAATTGTATGTTTTCTCTATTATTCTGTTTAGTTTTCTCTATGACAGTTATAAGGTTTCGTGGTTATTAATGGAATCAATCTCTTATAAATACTCTGTGTACATGACTTGAATCAGTTTTAGCATCAATAAAATAGTTTTGTTCATTTCTCATCTTCTCTCTCTGTTCTGGTTATCTAAGAAACATTAATTGCAAGTTTGCAATGTAACATGTTCTGGATTCCTGAATTAGGAATTTAAGCAAAAAGAATAGATTTTTTTTACAATGTCCCTCAACTTTGTTTTTTAATAATGGGTTGATAGATTTGATTATTTAAAGCCATTAGCTTTTTATTGCACTATTATGGGTGGATACTGAAACAAATGGTTGAAAACATCATGCATATCTGCATCTATTATGGGTGGACATTGAAACAAATGGTTGAAAACATCATGCATATCTGCATAATTTGTTTACTGTTCTATTATAAGATTGTGTTATGGTTGAGTTACATTTGCCATGTTGGCATTATTTTCTGCTGTCTCATCTTGCTGATATATTTGGTATGCGTTTATATGGTGATCAATGTTTTAAAATCCACTAGCTTGTTTTTCCTTGCGGACTTTTGTTATGGCTATTCGACTTTCTCACTGTCAAAGATCTACTCAGCCTAGAAGCTCTTTAAAAAACAATTATTTTTTTATTTTTTATACTGTCGTCTCAACATGCTTTTTTTAAACCCTAAACTCTTTAAAAAACAATTATTTTTTATACTGTTGTCTCAACATGCTGAAATAAATATGAAGATGTGTTGTGAATTTCAATGGTCTATATTAAATATATCCCTCTAATAGTAATAATTCAAGGAATGACATTAACCTGCAACCTAAATTTCAATGGAAATTAGTGATGCTTTGATTTGCAATCATATATTTTTGTACTAATGTTGAATTTTGACGCACTAAAACAATTTATGGATAATTACTTGATGTTAAGAAATGAACTTTAAGCTTAACTCAACCCCACAAAGTTGGCTGGTGAGGTTGAGTTGGGCTTAAAGTCCAGTTCTTAACATGGTATCAGAGTCATTGTATAAAAAGTCTATCCTAGTGAGATTTTTTGGGCATATTGTTCCACTCGCTATCGGACCACCCATTTCTAGTCCTATGCACAAGATGTATATTCCTTGGCATGAGAAGGGTGTGTTGGAAGTTCCACATCGACTAGAGATAAGACAATTTCATAGTATATATATATGGGTTGCAAACTTCACCTTACAAGCCGGTTTTATGGGCTGAGTTAGGCTTAAAGTACCCCACAAAACCGATTTGTAAGGTGAGGTTTGCACCCACTTATATACTATGAAATTGTTTTCTCTAGTCGATGTGGGACTTCCAACACTTGATATAATTGTAATTAGACATCAAAGCATTTGTAGATTGTGCCAAGTAATTTATGTAACTAAACATTGAATTTTCAGCTGCAGCTTTCTTGTACTGATGTTTGATCTTTGAATGGATGAGCTTCTTGATTAAGTATTTACTTATATAAAAACTGACATTTGGATTGCTGACTAGAATGTTATTGCAGGCTTTATGATCCTCGGGTTCCTCACCTTAAAAAGATGCTTCATGGGAATGCTTTCTTTCCTTCTGACAAATTCTTAGATCCCAAAATTTTGGATACTTTAGTTTGCCTTGGACTTAGGACAACTCTAGGATTTACTGGCTTGCTTGATTGTGCTAGATCAGTCGGTCTCTTGCATGATTCTGGGGACATTGATGCCTCCAAGCATGGTGGAGAGTTGCTGCATCTTTTAGATACATTAGCCCATAATCTCTCAAATAAAGTTGGAAGTAAGAATGATGATCAACAAGGTGGTGTGGCTCTGGAAAGTAGCAGCATGACGGATGATGCTTTTGTATATGATGGTTTCCCTAAAGAAGAGACCTACCTAACTGATATTGATTTATTTTGTAGCAGCTCAACATTTGATATGGTAGAAGAAGAATTTTGGTCTGAATTGAAGCTAATCTCTTGGTGTCCAGTAATTTCTGATCCAGCTGTTATGGGGCTTCCATGGTTAAAGTCCAATAACCAAGTTGTTGCACCCCCCACTACGGTGAGGCCTAAATCACAGATGTGGATGGTATCTTCTTCAATGTTTATTTTAGACGGTGAATGTGACACTACATATCTACAAACTGAACTTGGGTGGATGGATTGCCCAAATGTTGATGTTTTAACAAGGCAGTTAGTTGAGCTATCTAAGTCCTATCAGCGGCTTAAGATAAATTCACTGCTGGAGCCTAGTTTTGAAGCTCAGTTGCAAAAGGAAATACCTTGCCTTTACTCAAAATTGCAGGAATTTATTAATACTGAGGATATCAATAACCTGAAAGCAGGGTTGGATGGTGCTTCATGGGTTTGGATTGGTGATGATTTTGTATCACCAAATGCACTGGCATTTGATTCACCTGTAAAATTTACACCTTATTTGTATGTTGTTCCATCTGAACTATCAGAGTATAAAGATTTGTTGATAAAGCTGGGAGTTAGATTGAGTTTTGGTATTTCAGACTATCTTCAAGTATTACAAAGGTTGCAGAATGATGTGCATGGGGTTCCGCTGTCCACAGATCAGTTAAATTTTGTCCATTGCGTCCTTGAAGCCGTAGTAGAATGTTGCTTGGAGAAGCCACTTTTTGAGACTTTTGATAGTCCCTTGTTGATTCCTAATGATTTTGGAGTTCTGATGCAAGCAGGAGATCTTGTATATAATGATGCACCTTGGCTGGAAAACAGCTCTCTTATTGGGAGACATTTTGTGCATCCAGTTATAGGCAATGATTTGGCTGACAAGCTTGGTGTACAGTCAGTTCGATGCCTTTCTTTAGTCAGTGATGATTTGACTAAAGATCTGCCCTGCATGGACTACAATAAAGTAAATGAACTTTTGGCTGTGTATGGAAACAATGAGTTTTTGTTGTTTGACCTTCTTGAGTTGGCAGATTGCTGCCAAGCCAAGAGATTACACCTGATTTATGATAAGAGGGAACATCCTCGTCAATCCCTGCTGCAGCACAATTTAGGTAATTTTTAGATATGTTTTAAAAAATTTGGATATTTTTGTTTGGGTGAAGTATAGGCATTTATTTCAACAAAACGACTGTTATTAAAGAGGTTGATGCTTCGTGTAATTTTTTTTGTTAATCTAAGCATTTGAGAAGCTTGTGTTATTTCTTATAAACCTTTTTTCAGAATGCTTATTTGATCTCTGGTTTTAAGGATTTCCCCAATAATATAATATTAATAAATGTAAGATTTTGTGATGTGTCATCTTAGTGTTGTGCTGTGATTGGATGTTGATGGTGCCTTTGAGGACTAAATTGTATTTCTGATTGTTTGATAATTTAATTGGTGCACCTCCCCTCTTTCTGTAAATGAGGATAGAAAGAATAATTGTAGAGTTTTTATTATTTTGGGGATTCTATCCATTTTCCTCTTGTTCTGTATTCTACTAGAGTATATCACGTTCTTCTAGGTGCAAGGTAAAGAGTGTTATTTTCTTCAAACTGAGTGGGGCATCCAAGGTTGTGGGTAATGGCTACCGTGTTGTTGTAGTCGAGGAGGTCATGTGAGGAGGAATGATGAATGATGCACTGACTCACAAGAGGGCACCGTATCAGTCTGGCTTCACAGGGTAGTCAATAATTTTGGTTTTCTACAGTGGAGAGATAATTGGCTGCTGCCCTTGCAGCCTCCCTTGCCTAGTGAGTCAACCTACTTGAACCATAACTTTTTTATAAAGGACTACCAAAGACTTGGTCCATTGAATAGGAGGATATTTCTCGATTGATGTATCATGTTTGGATGTTCTGCTAGAGCTCTAGGTGAATTTTCCCTTCTCCTCGAGCAGTTAGATTGCTGCCTTGTGACATTGTGGCAACAAGCTTTAGTCCTAGAAACAACTTCCCTGCTCAGTGGGTTAGATTGTTTGAGGCTGCTTATCCTGACTATCCCTAGACTCCAGAATTGTGGGAGATGTGTGCACAGGAACTTATTTTCTTACAATGTTTCCAAGTATCATTTGTTGCCAATGTTGGCTAACTTAACTTATGGAATACCCATAGTTAGTCTGCAGCTAAGGGCATTTCAAAGTTAATGCTGTCTGTTGAGTGTTAAATGACCATACTGTGTTTAGCTGTTTTGGATTACTTTTCTAAATTGCAGTTAACATGGTATGATTTCTTTATATAGGTGAATTCCAAGGGCCTGCGCTTATAGTAATCTTCGAAGGTGCTTGCTTGAGTCGAGAGGAATTTAGTAATCTCCAGCTCCGTCCTCCATGGAGATTGCGTGGCAGCACAATTAACTATGGTTTGGGATTGGTTAGCTGCTATTCCATCTGTGACCTTCTCTCAGTCATGTCTGGTGGCTTCTTTTATATGTTTGATCCTCGTGGTTTGGTACTTGGTACACCTTTGACGAATGCCCCATCAGCAAAGATGTTTTCTTTGATAGGTATACTGTGCGCTCATCTTCTGAGTTAATGCAAAATAATTAAATAGTTTCTAACTTTTTCCATTCCAGACCCATTTACTATCTTTCACTTTGCTACTACTGATAAAATTTATGGAAGTGTACTTTGAGTACTCTAGTTTGATCTCTTACAGACATACTTTACTATGTCAGATGGTAGGGACTGTTTGACTGGAGAATTGTAGAGCACATAACTTGTATCATGTGCTTTTATGCCAAAATGTTAAAAGTTGTATAAGTAGTACATTATTTTCCCAATAACAGTCAGAACAAAGAAAGTGCAAGACTAATGGCAATAGTTCATTGAAAAGTTTTTTGTTCTCTTTACCCATCTGTCAAGTTCATTGAAGCCCTCAAAGTTTATACTTTATTTGTCTTGCAAAAATACAGAAGATGAAAAAAAAATCTTTGTTAAATTATTTTTTTCTTTTGGAATTGAATAATCACCGACTTGGTTAATAATGTTCAAACAGTGGTTAGTGAGTAACTGGTTATTGTCATGGTTAGTCGTAGAAAGGTTAATTCTTCCTAAATTTTAAAGCAATTTCTAAAACTTTAGTTTTTTGAGTATTATTCTTTGACCCGTTTCATGGCGGTTAGTTAATGGTTACTTATGAGAGGTACCCTTATTGGCTATTATTCAAGACTGACAAGCCTTTTGGTATCAGTACGCTTGATTTAAGTTTATTTAAATATGCATTTTCGAAGTGTTACTTTTGTACTTTTCCCTTATGTGGAGTATTTTTTATGTAAAATAAAAGTTCCTAAGTATTCTCTTATTTAATTTTTTTATTTTGAAATCTAATAGCCAAATTCCTATTCATTAGTAGAACATAAAGTTGTTTACTCTTGAGGTTTCAGGTAATGATCTGACTCAACGATTTTGTGATCAATTTAGTCCAATGCTCATTGAGCAGACGGACTTGTGGTCATTAGCTGATTCTACCATTATTCGGATGCCTTTATCTTCTGATTGCTTGAAGCATGGACCTGACCTTGGATCAAATAGAATACGGAATATTATTGACATATTTATGAAGCATGGATCTAGAGCACTCCTGTTTCTGAAGTCGGTTTTACAGGTAAATTTACTACTACTGTTCAGTTATTCATGTAACAAGGCAGAATAAATGGGATTTAACAGGTTGAAATTAGGTTTTCTTTGGGTTTCAGAATAGAACTTGGGGAATTGAATGTTTACATGGAATGTGGGGAAATGTGGGTTTGGAGGTATTTGGTTGAGTTGAGGTTTATGGGATGTGAGTGAGCCATGCATGCTAGACTAGGTCGTGACAAATTCAAGCAAGAAATTCTGGGGATTTGATGTGGTTAAAATCTAATGCTCGTTGGTTGGGAATGGGTTTGGTTCTTTATGAAACTTACAATGTGAGGAAGGGACTCACTTGAGTGTTCAAATGTGATTTGGGAGTCTTACGTTGGGTGAAAAAGAGGAAGATGAGAAAATATACAGGGAGAAAGACCCACATACCCATGTCTTAAGGTTTTGGGTATAGAATGGTATCTTGGTGCCTTATGAGGTTGGCTCATGACTCTTTGGTAAAGATCTGATTGATGGTTCCTTCGAAGAACTCCAAAAATTGGCACTGTCTGTGGGGAAAATGTAGGAGAAAAGGCTTCCAGTAGGGCGTGGTTACAATGTGTGAAAGAGGGACTCCCAGTTAAAGGTGAAAATTGTTGGTTAAGTGTGAGTTGGGAGGGACTCCCAGTTAAAGGTGAAAGTTGTTGGTTAAGTGTGAGTTGGAAGTCTCACGTTTATTGTGCTCCATAGTCTATCTTATCCATACCATATTTTAGAGATGGGTACTTTATGTATAAGTGCTTTTAGATTATATTTGCATTTTGTTGTTAATTCTTTAGATTTTCTGATAGAGTTAGTTAGCTATCAGTTAATTTGTTAGCTTTTTAGTCACCAATGAGTCATACAGTTCAAATATAAAAGGTTGCCCTCCCTGTACATTTCTTCTACTGCAACATTTACTGTTCAATTTTCTCTATAATTATCTGAATTCTCTAATCAAATACACTTAAGACCAAAAATATGAGTAAAAGAGCTTGAGAGATTTATTATCTCTTAGCTGAATTTTGTTATTTGGGTAATTAATGCTAACAGCTCTAGGTATTTATTGCTAACAACTCATAAGTATAGCTGCTAACCACCTACATTAAATGCCTATCTAACAACTACCTATATCTAATACATAATCTAACACTCCTCCTCAAGCAGGAACATACAAATTGTATGTACATATTAGAGTAATAAGATGTATTTTGTACAGTTGTATGTTTTCTCTATTATTTTGTTTAGTTTTCTTTTTGACAGCGGTAAGGTTCTGTTGAGAATAAAGAAAATAGGGTTTGAGATTAATCTCCCTTATGTATAAACCACACATAGAGTAATCTATTTATAATAAATAGAGGTACAATTGAAAAGAGTAACTGAAAATAAATAGAGTAAATAGAAGATATTGTTTGATATTGTGATTAATAATATTTTAATAATATCAAACAATATCTAACAGGATCCATTGGACAATCCATTGGGTTACAATCAATCATGCCCATCTCTTTCAGGATATCAAAAGCATATTTCCTTTGACAAATTACAACTCCTTTTGATTGAGCTACTTCTATGCCCAAAAAAACATTTGAGACAAGATTCTTTATGTGAAAATGATTACATAGGGGTTCCTTTAAGTGAGATAATCTAGTGAACTATATCGTCAACATACACCATTAAGTACACATATTCTCCTAGGGAGGTGTGACAATAGAAAACAAAATGATCCTCCTCACTACATTTCAACCCAAAAGTTTGAACAATGTGCCTGAATTTTCCAAACCAAGTGTGTTGAGATTGCTTGATATCATAGAGAGGGTGACAAAGTTTACAAACAAAACTAGACTCCTCCTGAGCAATAAACCCAAGAGCATGTAAACTTCTTCCTGAAAATTACCATGTAGAGAAGCATTCTTAATATGTAATTGATGAAAGGCCAATGAAGAATGGCTACCATGGCAAGGTAAATTTTGATATCATTTTGGCCATTAGAGATAAAGCATCACCGTAGTCAAGCCCATAGATTTGGGTATAGCTTTTAGGTGGTCAACTTCACCATTAGGTCTAACTTTTATAGAATAGACCCGTCGAAAGCCAATTGTCTTCTTTCTAGGTGGAAGAGGAACTAACTCCCTTTTACCACTACATTTAAATTTAAAAGCCTGCATTTCATTAATCATGGCTTGTCGCCATCCAAGATGATTAAGTGTCTCTAACTTTTTTTGGGAATGATAATGGAAGATAAAAAGGTGATAAAAGAATAATAGGAAGAGGACAAAGGATAATAGGATTGCATGTAGATTGAGTACCTTTTCGAATGGCAATAGGCCAACTAAAATCTTCATTATCAAGAGATGAATGGAATGATGATGGTGAAGGACTTGATGAAGAGATCTCACCATGTGGCATTGGACCCGTCACTGGAGTCGGTTCTTGGGATGTGATAAGGTTTGGAGAAGATGGTCGAATTGAATTGGGATGATGAGATAAATCTCAATTATTCGGAGAAATTGGAACTGTGGTAGGTGTAGGATACACAAAAGGCTCAACTAAAGGCATAGGCAAGACAGGTTGGACATAGTTAGGATCTTGCATGGAAAAAGAGAAGGAAGGAGCTTCTTCAACAAAGGTGACAATTGCAGACATGTACTATCTTTTAGTTTCAGGCGAATAACATTGATGTCCTTTTTGAAGACGAGAATAACCTAAAAGGACACATTTGATGGCTCAGGCTCAGTTTATCCAAACCTTGAGACATATAGAATTGTATATGTTTTGAATGTATTGTGTGTCTAATGTAGACCATACAATATGTATTTATACTATTGAATAGAACCAATTACAATAAAGACACATAATACTTAGGAATCAATCATACTAATTTCCGAGATTATGTAATGGTTGATTTCCTAGAAATGTCTAACAGCTAAATATATTCTAACAAGACACTTCGTGTACAAAACACACTGTTAAGAGAGAATGGCATCAGCAGCAAGCGGCACCACGGGATTGTACAAGGGAAGAGTGAAGGTTGTTCCTTCCGGCGATTGTTTGGTCATTGTGGCAATTTCCAGTGCCAAACCTGGTCCTTTGCCTGAAAAGACCATTACTCTGACTTCTTTGATGGCACCTAGACTGGCATGTAGAGATGGTGTGGACGAGCCATTTGCATGGAAAGCAGAGAATTTCTGAGAAAGCTCTGCATAGGGAAGGAGGTGACCTTCAGAGTGGACTACAATGTGCCAACCATCAATCGAGACTTCAAAATTGTTTTTCTCGAGGACAAAAATGTTGTTGTGTTGGCTGTTTCCCAAGGATGGGTTTAGATAAGGGAACAGGGGCAGCAGAAAGGTGAAGCAAGTCCATACTTGGCAGAATTGTTATGCCCGGAAGAACAAGCTAAACAAGAAGGCCTTGGCCGGTGGAGTAAGCTTCCTGGTGCTGCTGAGGCATCAATCAGAAATCTACCACGTTCAGCCATTCGTGACCCTAGTAACTTGGATGCAATGGGTTTGTTAGCAGCAAACAAGGGATTGCCTATGGAGGCAATTGTTGAGCAGATCCGTGATGGCAGTACTCTCTGAATCTATTTGCTTCCACAATTTCAGTTTGTCCAAGTTTTTGTTGCTGGAATTCAGTCCCCACAAATGGGAAGGAGAGCTGCACCTGAAAGTGTTGTTAAATCAGAATTGGCATTTGATGACACCAATGGTGATGTTTCTGGGGAACCTCGTGTTGTGCTTACATTTGCACAAAGACTCGCTGTTTCAACCACAGCTACAGAAACTGTTGTTGATCCTTTTGCACATGAAGCTAAATTTTTCACTGAGATGCGTGTATTGAATTGAGATGTTTGGATTGTATTGGAAGGCGTTGATAAGTTCAGCAATTTAATTGGTTCAGTGTATTATCCTGATGGTGAATCCGCGAAGTACCTGGCATTGGAACTTCTAGAAAACGGTTATGCAAAATATGTTGTATGGAGTGCCAACATGATGGAAGAAGAGGCGAAACGAAAGCTGAAAACTGTAGAGAGCTTAAGGCTAAGAAAAAAAGGTTAAGGATGTGGACAAACTACGTACCACCACCTTCCAATTCAAAGGCAATTCATAATCAGAATTTTTCAAGCAAGGTGGTTGAGGTTGTGAGTGGAGATTGTATTGTTGTTGCTGATGATTCCATTCCATATGGTAGTCCTCTAGCGGAGAGATGAGTTAACCTTTCAAGTATCAGGTGTCCAAAAATGAGCAATCCTCGACGCGATGAAAAACCAGCTCCCTATGCCCATGAAGCAAAGGAATTCTTGAGAACACGCCTCATTGGTCGTCATGTCAATGTTCAAATGGAATATTCTAGGAAGGTTTCTCCCACAGATGGATCTGTAGTTCCATCAGCCAGTGCTGATTCCAGAGTAATGGATTTTCGATCAATCTTTTTATTGTTCACTGCAAAGGTTGACAATGAAGATGTTGTGTCAGCAAAATGTTGTGAATGTTGCAGAATTGGTTGTTGGTCGTGGTTTTGGAATTGTCATTAGACATCGTGACTTTGAAGAGAGATCTAACTATTATGATGCACTTCTTGCTGCTGAATCGCGTGCTACTGCAGGAAGGAAAGGCATCCACTATGCCAAGGATCTCTCAGTGATGCATATAACAGACTTGACCACGGTACACAAAAATGTTGTTAAGAAAGCCAAAGACTTTTGTCCTTTCCTTAAAAGAAGTGGAAGAGTTCCTGTTGTTGTGAAATACATGCTCAATGGTCATCGTTTTAATGTATTGATTCCTAAAGAAACTTGCAGCATTGCTTTCTCTTTTTCTGGAGTCAGGTGTCCAGGTCGTGATGAACCATATTCTGATGAAGCAATTGCTTTGATGAGGAGAAAAATAATGCAAAGAGATGTTGACATAGAGGTTGAAATAGTCGATAGAACTGGAACATTCTTGGGATCCTTGTGGGAGTCAAGAATCAATGTGGCAGCTACTTTGCTTGAAGTTGGTCTTGCAAAACTCCAAACATCCTTTGGCACTGATAGAATTCTTGATTTTATCTTCTGCAGCAAGCTGAACAATATGCAAAGAGGCAAGAAGTATCCAATGATTCAGTTATAGAAACAAACAGCAAGAAGTGCTTAAGGTAATTGTTATAGAAGTCATGGGTGGTGGCACATTCTATGTCCAGACAGGTGGAGATCAAAAAATTGCATCCATTCAACAACAGCTAGCTGCTTTGAATTTGAAGGATGCTCCTGTGATTGGAGCTTTCAATCCTAAGAGGGGCGACATAGTCTTTTGTTATTTTCATGCTGACAAGTCTTGGTACTGGGCAATGGTTGTGAACAGCCCTCGAGGACCAGTTGAATCACCCACTGACATGTTTGAAGTATTTTATATTGATTATGGAAATCAGGAAGCAGCAGTCAGCTACGGCCTGTTGATCCATTTGTGTCTGTTGCACCTGGTCTTGCTCAACTGTGCAGCCTTGCTTATATCAAGATTCCAAACTTGGAAGAGGATTTTGGGCAAGAAGCAGCTGAATATTTGAGTGAACTGACTTTAAACAGTGGAAAAGAGTTCAGGGCCAAAGTTGAGGAGAAAGACACTTCGGGAGGAAAAGTTAAAGGGCAGGGAACTGGGACAATTCTTGTCGTAATTCTTGTTGTTGTGGATGCTGAGATCAATGTTAATGCTGCCATGCTACAGGAAGGGCTTGCTAGAACTGAAAAAAGAAACAGGTGGGACAGAAAAGAACGACAATCAGGCATTGATAATTTGGAGAATTTCCAGGAAGAAGCAAAGAGCAGAAGACGCGGGATGTGGCAGTATAAAGACATTCAGTCAGACGACTAGAACACTGTTGCTCCTCCTAGAAAGGGTGGTGGTCGGAGATGAGTGTAGCAGTAAGAGGAGGAGCTAAATTATGTAATGTAGACATATTCCCAGAACATGATTAAAGTTATAGGTTTGGACAATTTTTATTTATTTATTTTTTAAGTTAGAGAGAAAAAAAACAAAAAACAAAATGTCCTGTGGATTTCGTTGTAAGTTTTGTTTTGAATTTTGCCTTTAGGTTAATTTTGTTTTTAATTTTGCCTTTAGGTTATGTTGAGAATAAAGAAAATAGGGATTGAGATTAATCTCCCTTGTGTATAAACCACACATAGGGTAATCTATTTATAATAAAGAGAGGTACAAGTAAAAAGAGTAACTGAAAATAAAAAGATTAAATAGAAGATATTGTTTGATATTGTGGTTATCAATATCTAACAATATCTTAATAATATCAAAC
>Ga0214545_1003182_pt1 | contig 31498 bp, 31 predicted proteins | sample CNSS4metaG_FD_160064 | JGI IMG/M metagenome (GOLD analysis project Ga0214545, IMG submission 160064) | Root nodule microbial communities from cowpea collected in UCLA plant growth center, Los Angeles, California, USA - CNSS4 | ecosystem: Host-associated > Plants > Roots > Nodule | place: USA...
TCTCATTTAAATTTGTATTTATTCAAGTCTGCATTTCGTCTAAATATCCACAGTTAGAAAGAAAAAAATCTCGAATAAATAATTTTGTGATATTATTTTCAGAAAAATCACATAAATGTGGCTTGCAATACCCAAAATGTTGTATGAGTGGCTTGATCGACTCTCCAGGAATACTCACGAATCACATCTTTGTTTAGTTTTAAGTTTCGCATGATTTTCTCATCAACTTTGTATTGTCGAGCAATACTTCACATAGACTACAGTTTGAATTGCTCTAACAAACAATAATCTCCAAAAGTAGAGTTTGACCTCTGTTGTCACCCTGATTCCTCGGCTTTCATAATGAGGTAAATTGGTTTTTAAGTAAATATAAGGTTTATTACCAGAAATCTCATATTTCATAATTATATGACCCCTCATATTTTATAATTATATTCTATAAATCCACGTCTCACTTAATTTTGCACCAAACTCTTCATATCAAAATGCAAACTTAAACTCGCATAGTTGCTATCTGTTAATAATTATCAATGAATTTTATATGAGTATTTTTTTTTTTTAAATTTAAGTGGTCAAAATAAAATTATTAGTAAAAGAATTTTTAATCATGGAATAACCATTTAAAATTTGACTTCAAATATTTTTATTTTTTATTTGGACATATGAAATTGAATTTATTTTATAAAATGTTAACTTTTTAAAAATTATATTTTGTTGCAACTCATTTAAATTTACATTTAAAAAAATTTATTTATATTAATTTATTGACTATTTGATTTTGAATTTTGCCTAAAATTACTTTTTTTTTGTCTAAGTTTATATTTTAAAAATTTACTTTTAAATAATTTTATTTAAAATTAAAAAAAATATATAGATAAATATTCGCATCTATCTATGAATACCTCGATGTAAGAAAAAGAAAAACTTGTAAATATTTTTCATGGTTATCCGACTAATAACGAAACGGAGACGATGATAGATTTATTTTGATAATATGAATAATGAGTGGACATTATCCGCACCCGATAAACCCAACGAGTTCTCATTCCTAAGTGTGATTCCTAATTGGGATTACAGTGTTCCAACACTGGAGCCCTAAACTTTTCTTTGAAAGGACATAAAGAAGTTTCGGTGAGCCATGAAGCTACACATTTGGAATAGCTTAGGTAGGGTCATGGAAGCAAAAATAAGTTTGTTGGGAGAACTTAATTTACCCAATGAAAAACGTTTGTATGTGAGAGGTGAGGTGATGTTGAGGGAGAGCCCGTGCAATACACAATCTGTTTGATTAAAGTTCTCTATCATTCATTGTCTGAACTCAAATTATCTGCCCCTTCAATCTAAACTGTTTCCAGGTTGAAAGGGGAGAAAATGACCAAAGATAGTTAAGAATTGTAATCTTTTAATTTAATTGGTCCCTCATACATGGCTCCTACTTGAAAACGTTTGTCACAAATACAACAAATCCAATAAACAGAAGCACACCACTTTGCAGCCCATAGCCATTTCTCCGATAATTTTTTTTCAGAAAACTCAATTGCTGAGTAGTCTGACACTGATGTTTCTTGTATTTTTTTTCCAAAGTCAATTCTCAGTTTCCAATAGAACTAACACGTGTGCAAGCTATTGACAAAGAGTGCTACCTCTCTCTCTTTAAGTGCTTAATGCAACCTAATCATTTTGTTTTTATTTTCTCCTTCTTCTTAATTAAATATTTCTGTTAAAAAAACTCATGATCTGCAAACTTTTTTTCTTCTAATAATTCCATATCTTTTTTCCTCATAAAAAGCATTGACCTACTTTTCCTAATCACCACCTTGCCTTTTAAGGACTTGTTTCCCTGCCTTCTCTCTCTCAGTGCCTGTGTATGAAACAAAAATCTTTCTCCCTCCCAACCCTCCACTGAGATCAAGAAAATCAAGAGGCATGTTTGGACATCAAGAGATAGGTAAATGTTATATAAACACACATAAATTTTCTTCCTCTCTTAAAAATCAATTTACTCATGAGTTGAAATTAGTAGCATACCATTCATATCACAGTTTCAACCATGTTTTTGGTTTCTGGTGATGGTGCTGAGAGCATGATGCTCTTACACCACCCAAAATACGAATTATTTTTTCTTTACAGATTCATGGTTTTAACATGCAGTTTTTTGTATTTTCCCAAAGACAGATTAGAGGAGATAACAAAGGTGAGAGCAGAGGTGGAAGCATCATCTCAAATGGGAAGAAAGCATTTCTATGGTCCAACTCCTGGGATAACCTTAAACACAGTAACCCCTTGTGCTGCATGCAAGCTTTTGAGAAGAAGGTGTGCTGAAGAATGCCCTTTTTCTCCTTATTTCTCACCACACGAGCCTCAAAAGTTTGTAGCAGTACACAAAGTGTTTGGTGCAAGCAATGTCTCCAAGATGCTTCTGGTTGGTGCCTAGCTAGCTCCACAACACCAAAATAGTTACTCTTTTGTTGTTCTTCAATTGGATTAGTAGTTCTTATTGAAGTAAAAACTGATTTGTTTTCAAATTTTACTTTTATGTGCAGGAGGTACCAGAGGCTCAAAGAGCTGATGCAGCAAATAGCCTTGTTTACGAAGCTAACTTGAGGCTAAGAGATCCTGTGTATGGATGCATGGGTGCAATATCAACCTTGCAGCAACAAGTTCAATCTTTACAAGCAGAACTAAATGCAATAAGAGCAGAGATACTAAAATACAAATATAGAGAAGCTGCGAGTCTCATTTCTTCTAATCATGCAGCTTTGGTTTCTTCAGCTGATGCAATCTCAGCAGCAATTCCCACAAACTCACAACCACTAGGTCTTTCTCAACCTCTCACTCCTCCTCCACCAAAACCATTGCATACTCCTCCACTAAAACCATTGCCTTCTCCTTCTGTTATCCTTTCATCCTTCTCTTCATCTTCAACTTCTTCTGTGTACACTCCTCCTAAAAGCTCAATGAGCCTTGGATCCATTTCCAGCACTGAAAATGTCCCATACTTTGTTTAGTATTCATTTGTTGTAGGAATAATCATGTTTTTCTCAACAGTGTAGAATGTATCACTTCGCCATCTAGAGCTAGTTATGGGGAAGGAAAGCCCCATCACGTATTCATGTGCTTTTAGTGGTATTTTCTACTCTTTTGATGTTCTTTTTCACAAACATTATCATTATGATTTTTAATTTTATACATCTTCTATTTATGCTTGATTTGTCATCATTTGTAACAGTACTGCATTCGAATATAGGCATCAAATTTACTTTTACCAGGTAATTAATTAACTAGATTGCAATGTTTCAAACTGATGTAAAAGATTAAGGTATGAGATGGAGAAAAACTGAATAAATAGAGATGTAGGTAAATGCAGAAAGCAAAAAGTATAAAGAATACAATGAGAAACTCTTGATGCTCTGAGAAGTATGATTTTATTATAGAATTGGTGCTGAAGATCACATGAAGAGATTAAGTATAGCCTTGAACAATTGGCCACTGCACGTGGGGGGAATATATCTCCATTTGACTCAAGTTTAAATAACTCACTCACGAGTCTGTGCCAGCTGCAGATTTAAAGGATGTGAAAGACTTCACTTCTTAAAAGGGAGACAAGGTACGGTGCCTGTGTTATGGTTCCTGTTCCCATGTGAAGATATATAGATATAGATATATAGATCTAAGAACATATATTAAAACCCTTTTCTCGTTTTACTTAGATTCTCAAACTTTATCAGTCTTAGTATATTTGAAAACATCTCTCTCTATATATGACATATAATAGAAAAATAAAAGTAAAGCTTTTCTGTGTCTTTTGTTGAATTGTATGCTCTAAACTCTTATGTAAGCAGCCAAATTATAACCACTGATTGCATAGATTAGTTAATTAGAATTAGTTTTGTAGCCTAACAAGTCACTCAAAGTATATACAGTTATTTCCTTCCACTGATATAAGAAAAAGGAGACATATTGTAATAACCAAAGGCTATGCATAACCTTTTCTTTCAAAAGGTGTGATAGTTAGGTATGGTGGTATTGGAATCTTATGTGATCAACAAAAAAAAGTTAGGTAGAATAATAGAACAATAGAAAAATTTATTATCTGTTAGCAGCAGTACTAGTTGCTAGCACGTAGTGTAATCAAGAATAAAATAGTTTTTCACTGCAAAAAAATATGATTACGGTTATTTTTTATGTGATTAATGAACTGTAACCTATAATAGTTATAGATTGAAATTAAAGTCGTAATCTATTACACATAATAGATTATAGTTCCAATTGTAACCTATTCATAACACAATGGATGTAATTGTCAAGCGGTCATTGTAAGCATCCTGCTAGAGTTATGATGATGGCATCTAATAACTCAACTATGATATAAAATAGCAGAAAACTGATTTAAGCCGATGCTGGAATCAGTAGCATTTGATATGCATAACCAAGCTTAACTAGGAGAACCAACTTTAACGTTGAACACCAAAGAATCAAAGGAAAGAAAAAGAACAGTGGAATCGTTTGCTTTGCAGTGTAATTAAAGTTGTTCAATGCAAGTAAAGGGTATGCAATCTAAGTCAATCTTTCCACCAACAAAATCTGGTGAGTTATGGAAGCATTCGATTCCTTTGACGTGTGAAACTCAACCTGAAATAGTGTGAAAATAGGCTTAGAAAATGTTAATAAATAAAAAAAGATAGGTAATAGACATGCATAGAATGCTCCATTTTTATTATTTATATTGTGTGATAGTTTGGACGAAAGATGCGTATGGATTATGACACAGATCGAACTTGGTTTTGTCACCGTTGCTTGAAATATTCGCATCTTTGGCTCAACATGGCCATTAGTTATTGCTCAATTTACTATTACTTAATATTCAAAACTTCAGAAACTTCATCTTTTCTTACATGTCAAACACCCCATCAACAAGGCACGAGAATTTTGGTTTTCTTTATTCAGTTTTTTGTTTTTTAGAAGTGAAAGCAAGAAATAGTTTTATAGCACGCAATTCAAGCTAGTTGGGCGACTTGGTGGTAAATCATGCAATATTTTAACTAATAATATGGATTAAAAAATATTATCAAACTGATATGGCATTTATATGGAGTTGACAAGTTCTAATTTGGTATTAAATGTGAGAAGAAGATAAAGTATTATGTGTTTGTGAGGATTCCTAGACACATAGATGTGTGTATTAATGATAGGTCTTTGGATCTATATAAATGTGATTAAAAGTCAAAGATACATATCTAAATAAAGCATTCACATGGATATATCTATGAATGCTTAATTAGCTATTAGTTGAGCTGTGTCACAGTGATTAATCAGAGAGGTTCTTCCCAGTGACAGAGACAGCTCGAAACTTGCTTTGTAAATTAATGTGTTCTCACATGGAATCATCAACTGCAACTTGGTCTACAATAATTAACCTAAAGGACAAATAGGGTGTTAGCCAAATTCCTTATATGCTCAACCTTTTAATCATCCATATCTTATGTTAAATTTGGTAATTTAACACTACATTCTTTGGTTTGTCAAAAACATGTTATATGGATTGGATTTTAACATGAACATATTAAATAGGATTCAATTCTTGATTAAGGTTTAAATATATTTTTGAAATTAGTACAGATGTATTAGAAGAGTAGGATAAAGATAGGATAAAAGTATGATAAATTTTAATTTTATCAAATATTTGATAAAGGGTAAAATATAGAATAAATTATGTCTAAATGGAAAAAATACTATTTTTGTATAATTACATTTGATTTTCTAAAAGTTCAATATGTTTTTTTACGAGTTCTAAAAGTTCAATATTTTTTATGTTGTTATTTTTCCAAAAAACTGTAAAAGTTGGTCCTTATAATTTGTGTCAGTAATGATATCTTTGGAAATGTTTTTAATCCCTAAAGTAAGCATTAGTTACCTATCTTGAAATGAATAATGGAATAAAAATAATAATTTCAAATTTTGAAGGATAAAAATAAAAAAATACATATTTTATAGTAATTAAAATAAAATTCACTCATTGTATAGTGAAAATTTAAATTTCGAACTACAATGGAAATAAAACAGAAAAGAAATCAATAAAATCAAAACTCGAGGCCAAAGTAATTTAACAAAAAATTATAATGATAATTGACATATAAGGTGAGAATATTAACAATATAAAAATATATAGATCAAGCTACAAAACTCAAATTATTAGTATTGATGGAAAATGTAGTTAAACAAGTTATGATAAGAATAAACATGACATAAAGAAGTAAAGGCTTGAACTTTTTACCTTATAAAAACTCCTTTTCTTAGCGATCAACATTGTTTCAAAGATGAAACATATAGAGCTGTTGCTGCATTGTTAAAGGTTAGCATACGATTAAGTCTAGCCAGTTTTTTCTTGCACCCCCACAGAATTCTTACTGCACCCCATATAAAAGAAATTTCTCATTTTATTGTTCTTAAATTATGCAATCTAAAAGTTAAAAAATATTTTCGGATTATACTATTCGAAAAAATTCATAATTACGTAATCTAAAAGTTGTTTTGACTTTTCAAATTACGTAATATGAAATTTTTTTTTGATAGAATGACTTTTGGTTGCACGATTCACAAATCAAAAATGACTTTTTATTATATAGTCTAAAAGAAAAAAATGTTAAAAAAGACTTTTAAATTGTGTTATCTTATTGATAAAGTTATGCTCTACTGTGTACTCAATGTTACCTCTTAAGTTTTGACTATTTTTTTCGTTATTTGCCTCTTTCACTTCTTTTGTATATAAGGCTTTTGTCTTTGTCCTTGTCCTTTTGTAACACATCAAGGAATATAATTCTATTTTGTCTTTCTTCCTTATGACTCTCTCTATCTCTTTCTCCTTTTGCTTTTGTTTCCATATTGTTATGCAATTCCATATTGCCTCTGTCACTATGCATTCTCCTTTTTTCTTGCTTGCTTCCTGCCTGTTTCTTGTGTTTCTTTCTTTCTTTTGTTTTTGTTTCCTGCTTTCTTTAACCATGACAGATATCTCCACCACCAATATTGTGCCCTCTACATCAAACGAAATTCAGTCACCCAATTTTCTTAATCTGCATCCAAGTGAAAACCCAACTACACCTCTGGTTGCACCTTTGTTTGACGGGACCAATTATCACTCATGGAGTCGATCCATGATCACGGCTTTAAGTGCCAAGAACAAGGTCAAATTCATTCTTGGCACCACTGATCCACCTAACACCAACAATTCTTTGTTCTCCACTTGGCATTGATGCAACATAGTTGCTTCTTGGATCATTCATTCAGTTTCTCCCACCATAAGACAAAACATCATATGGATGGATAACGCCCTCGACATCTGGACAAATCTCAAGAACAAATTCTCCCATGGTGATCTTGCACGTATAAATAATCTACAATTAGAGGCAGTTACCCTCAGTCAAGGCGATCTCAATGTCTTTGATTTCTTCACAAAATTATGCATCATCTGGGATGAATTAGAAAACTTCAGACCAACACCTACATGTTTTTGCCCCGTCAAATGCTCATGTCTGATTCCTACTATCCTTGCACAAATAAGAAGAGAAGATCATGCTATACAGTTTTTAAGGGGTCTCAATGACCAATTTAACAAATATGAAATCATATGTTCTCCTCATGGATCTAATGCCACCTATCACAATTTTTTTTTCCGTTGTCATGCAATAAGAAAGACAGTTGTCACATGGCACTCCTGCTATCAACATCCACAACATCAACAATACCACTCAACACTCCATTGCTTCCAATCACAATCCTAACAGCGGGTCTGTCAATGTTGTCTCCACTTATTCTTGCACTCATTGCAACAAAACTGGTCACACCGAAAGTGTCTGCTACCGCAAGCATGGCTTTCCCAACCAAGCCAACAATAAAAGCATCCCTCCTCAACTTTCTTCTTCCAAGAAACTTTGTACTCATTGTGGTAGAAATGGTCATACAGTGGATATATGCTATAAGAAGCATGGCTATCCACCTGGTCACAAACTACACAATAAAACACCACACGTTCATTAAGCATCCATACAAGAAGACAAATATGCCCAATCTGAACCTGATGACACCACGGGAGACATTCACCTAACACCCCTATAGTACCAACTCTTGGCTAATCTGTTCAAGAATCATACATTAGTAACTATCAATCAAATTGGCTCCATTGCTTCAAGCAATTCTTCATCAGGTAATATCAACTCTATTATTGCTTCTTCACACCATAAACGTATTTGGATACTTGACTCTGGTGCCACAGTTCATGTTTGTGTTTCCCTACATTTTTTTTCTTATCACACCAGAATCAAGCCTATCCAAATTACTCTACCTAATGGTGAAACTGTGACTGTTGAACAGTCAGGAACTATCCACTTCTCCCTTACCTTTTATTTAACTAATGTTCTTTATGTTCCTCATTTTTCCTTCAATCTCAATTCTGTTTCACAGCTAATCAAAATTCTTAATTGCAAACTCATTTTCTCTTCTCTTGGCTGTGATATACAAGACTCACAGAGCAACGCCACGATTGGTTCAGCTAATCACGCTGGTGGCTTATATTTCTATAAACATGTCCAAACTCATGACAACAATTTATTTGCTTTCTTTAAACAATTGTAATGCCAAGAACATAAATCTATGACACTTTAGACTATGTCATCTCTTAAATGATAGACTTCGTCTTATGTCTGCAAAGTATAACTATATCAATTTTGATCATTCTTATATTTGTGATGCATGTCATCTTGCTAAACAACGCAAACTAACTTTTCCTTCTAGTGTATAAAAAACTATTCAACCCTTTGAGTTACTACACATTGATATATGGGGCCCATGTTCTTCTCATTTCTATGCAAGGAAATAAATACTTTCTAACTATCGTTGAAACTCCCCAGCAAAATGGCATTGTCGAGAGAAAACATCAACACCTTCTCAATGTCACCAAGGCCCTTCTTGTCCAAGCTAATCTTCCAACTCTATTCTGGTGTTTTGCTGCTACCCATGTTATTTTTCTTATCAATACTATGCCTACTCCCTTTTTAAACAATGACACCCCTTTTGAAAAGCTTTTCGGAAAAAATTGTGATCTAACCAATCTTCATATTTTTGGTTGTCTTTGTTATTCTTCCACCATCACTACATATTGAAAGAAACTTGATTCTAGAGTTGTGCCTGGTATATTTCTTGGTTTTGAACCCAATGTTAAAGGTTATCGTCTCTTAAACTTAAAGAACCACAATCTTGAAGTATCACACAATGTTATTTTCCATGAAAATCATTTTCTCTATCATAACACTACTGGAACAATTGATACAAATAATCTTTCTCTCCCACTTCCAACCAACTACACTCAAAATTATGATGACCTTCAAACCCCTTTCCCCACTAACCCTCCTTACCCCAATCCACCCTCTAACACTCTTGCTCCCACCCAACCTCCTTTTATTACAAATTCCAATGTCACTCAACCTCGATGATCCACCCGCTCTAGAAAACCTCCCCAATACCTTCAAAATTTTCAAACCAATAGTATCACCAAATACCTCATCCACAACTACATTAACTATAATATTTTATGCCTCTCTTTCAAACATTTTATTTCTGTTATATCCTCTGCTAACGATCCTTGCAGCTACACTGAAGCTTCTAAACACCATCATTGGATTCAAGCTATGAAAGAGGAACTTGAAGCCTTGTCTACTGTTAGATGATATAATATTGTGTTTAGTAGTTGGGCTCAGCCCATTATGTATTTCTGGGTTATGCCCATTATCAATATAAATAAACTATCCTTTGTGTAGGGTTTACACAAGGGAGATTAATCCCAAAACCCTATTTCATCTTATTTTACATGGTATCTAGAGCTTAGGTTAGTTTACTACAGTCACTGTCCACCGCTCATTGCCGTCGCTTCTACCGCCATCATCGTTGCCTCCGCCGTCGTCGTCGTCGGAACTACAGTTTCGACCGACGACCAGACGGTTTTGTTCGTCTCGGCAAAGCAACTCGAACGCCGCAGAGATCGCCGCCATCGAAGTTCTCATGCGCCTCCATGCACCTCCATGCACCGCCGCAAGCTCCGGTAGTCACCCCCTCTCTGCCGCACGTGACGGCGCGTCGTCGATCATTTTCTGCGCCGATCAACTTCGCCTGAATCACCTTCTTGAGCTCTTTCTAGATCTGTGGTTGTTGTTTCAATCGGAGCACCTTGAATTTTTAGGGTTTCTCCCTCTGTGGCTTCTTTCGCGGCCAATTCGGGTGTGTCGTCTTCAAGCAATCCGCTGTCTGAACCCTCTGTTTATACCAACTACCTCAATGTGCTTTTATCCATTGACAAGTTGGATGGCACAAATTACGCGACATGGGCATCCGATATCAAACTTTGGCTCAAGAGTCAAGGATATGAAGATCATCTCACCCAGAGTCTAACTACAGTTGCTGCAGATGAAGTTTCCCATTGGACAAAAATTGATGCCCAATTATGCATCGTCATTAAGTCCACCATTAACTCTTCGCTGAAACAAATGTTTCATTCATATGAAACATGTTCAGACGTTTGGGCACAGGCCAAGTTGTTATACACCAATGACACTCAACGTCTTTATGGTGTTTGTCAGGATCTTTTCACGGTTGTTGCTCCGCAAAGTCCTGGACCCATGGTTGAATATTTGGGAAAAATTCATGCTCTTCTCTATGAGTTTAATGAGTTATTGCCTCCGGCCTCCACTCCAACTGAAGAACTTGAGCAATGGTCAAAGTTCTTTATGTTGTTGGCATTACATGGTCTTTTTGATGAATATTCCCATCTTCGCAACCAGATTTTGGGGTCTCCTGTTGTGCCCAACTTCACTGCTACTAGTTTTGCCCTTTTACGTGTGCCAAGAAAACAAATCATTGATACATCTACTTGTGCTGATGATTCCTCAGTCTTGGTCTCTCAGCGGGATGATCGCAATCGTTCTCGCAAGCCGAGAAAGGGACGACCCAAGTGTGACCATTGTGGCAAATTAGGCCACAAGATTGACAAATGTTATGCTCTACATGGACGTCCTTCTCGGTCTGCTGCAGTGGTTCACTCTGATCCTCCTCCCCGATCAAAGACTGTGAATCCTGCTTCATCTGATACCGCAGGGCACCCTACCATTTTCAACGACTTTCTCAAATGGTATGAGGAACAACAGAGTTCTAGTTCCACTACATCTGCCTCTGTTGCACGCACAGGTACATCATTTGTTGGCCTGACTCACTTTGATTCTCTTGGTCCTTGGGTTCTTGACTCAGGCGCCACAGACTATATTACTGGTAACAAATCTTTGTTTTCTTCCCTGTCTTGTCCGAATCATTTACCCTCAGTTACAATGGCTGATGGGTCTAGAGTCTCATCTCATGGTGTTGGTACTGTTAATATTTTTCCATCCATTTTCATTGATCATGTTCTTTATGTTCCTGGGTCTCCATTCAATTTATTATCTATCAGTCGGTTAACTTGTTCTCTTGATTGTATTATTTCCTTTACCAAAGATTCTATTTGTTTACAAGACCGGAGTTCGAGACACATGATTGGCACCGGATGTGAGTCTCATGGTCTATATCATCTTCATCATCTTTCACATGTTGGTGCAGCTATGGAATCATCATCCCTTCTTCATGCACAATTTGGTCATCCCAACCTTGCCAAACTGCAACAACTTATCCTTAGCTTGTCCAAGTTATCTAGTTTGTCGTGTGAGTCTTGTCAATTAGGATAGCCTAGTCGTAGTTCGTTTCCTTGTACTGTCTCACAACGGGCTTTGTCCCCTTTTGCATTAGTTCATTCGGACATTTGGGGACCTAATCGTGCTAAGTCTACTTTAGGTTTTCAGTATTTTGTTACTTTTGGTTATATTTAATGAAAAATTGTTCTGAGTTGTTCTCTATTTTTCAATCATTCTTTCATGAAATTAAAACACAGTTTGGGGTTTCTATTCAAAATTTGCGGAGTGATAATGGTCGTGAATATCTCTCTGAATCCTTCAAACATTTTATGGCTTCTCAGGGCATTCTTCATCAAACATCATATGCTTATACACCCCAACAAAATGGAGTGGCTGAGCGCTAGAATAGCCACCTTATTGAAACAACTGACACTCTTTTAATTCATGGTGCAGTTCCTTCACATTTTTGGGGTGATGCGGTTCTTACCGCTTGTTATCTTATTAATCACATGCCTTCTTCAGTCTTGCATAACCAAGTTCCTCATTCTATTTTATTTCCTCACAACCCTCTTTACCCTTTACCTCTTAAAGTCTTTGGGTCTACATGTTTTGTTCATGATTTTAGTCCTAGCTTGGATAAGTTGTCTCCGAGAGCCCACAAATGTGTCTTCTTAGGATTCTCCCGCTCACAAAAAGGGTATAAGTGTTTCTCTCCTTCCCTCAACCATCATTTTATCTCCGCTGATGTCACCTTTGACGAGTCTTCTTTTTACTTCACACACCCCTCTTCTCGTTGTGAGCCACCATCTACTACTATAGATATCCCTGTTATGCGTGATCCTCCTAGTGTGCCCACTTCCAGTGCCACCTCGGATTCTCCTTAGCCACCTCCGAGTGTACCTATTGCGGATAGACCACCTCTTCAGGTTTATAGCAGAAGACACAGTTGCCAACCACCAACACATTACTCACATCAAGTGCCGAGTTATTTGTCTCTTCCGGTTCCAACAACTAAGTCTGATCTTCCCATTGCCCTTCGTAAAGGTATGCGTTCTACCCGTAATCATTCCCCTCATTATGCTGCTTTGAGTTATCATAGAATCTCTCCATCTTTCTATACATGCCTTTTGTCTATTTCCTCTTTGTCAATTCCAAAATCTTTAGGTGATGCATTAGCCCACCCTGGTTGGCGTCAAGCCATGCTTGATGAATTGAGTGCTCTCAGGCATAGAGGAACATGGGATCTTGTCCAATTACCATCCGGGAAATCTATTGTTGGTTGTAGGTGGGTCTATGCTATCAAAGTTGGCCTTGATGGTACTATTGACCGTCTCAAAGCTCGCCTTGTTGCCAAAGGTTACACACAGATCTTTGGTTTGGATTATGGTGATACTTTTTCTCTAGTGGCCAAGATGGCATCTGTTCGCTTATTCATTGCCATGGCTGCTCTTCGCCAATGGCCTCTTCACCAACTTGATGTCAAAAATGCATTCCTCAATGGCGATTTGAATGAAGAAATTTATATGGAGCAACCTCCGGGTTTTGTTGCTTAGGGGGAGTCTTCTGGATTGGTTTGTCGTCTTCACAAATCTTTATATGGCCTAAAGCAGTCTCCTCGAGCCTGGTTTGGAAAATTCAGTAGTGTTGTTCAACAATTTGGCATGTCTCGCAGTGAAGTGGATCATTTAGTTTTTTATCGTCACTCCAATGTGGATGTATGTACTTAATAGTATATGTTGATGACATTGTTCTCACAGGAAGCGACAACCTTGGCATCTCCCTCTTAAAGCAACATCTTTGTCGTCATTTTCAGACCAAAGATTTTGGAAAACTCAGGTATTTCTTTGGTATTGAAGTAGCACAATCCAATAGTGGTATTGTCATATCTTAGAGGAAATATGCATTGGATATTCTGGAGGAAACTGGGTTAATGAATTTTAAAGCGGTAGAAACACCCATGGATCCTAATATTAAACTTCTACCTAAACAGGGGGAGCCTTTCTCAGATCCTGAATAGTACAGACGATTAGTTGGAAAGTTGAATTATCTTATTGTTACTCGTCCTGATATTTCCTTTGTTGTTAGCGTGGTGAGTCAATTCCTTAATTTCCCATGTGAAGAACATTGGAATGCAGTCATTCGCATATTAAAGTATATCGAAAGCTCTCCTGGAAAAGGTTTACTATATGATTCCAACTCTAATACAAAAGTTGTATGTTATTCAGATGCTGACTGGGCAGAATCTCCTTCCGACAGAAGATCTATTTCCGGATATTGTGTCTCGATTGGTGGTAATTTGATCTCTTGGAAGACCAAGAAACAAAGTGTTGTGGCAAGATCTAGTGCAGAAGCGGAATATAGAGTTATGGCTTTAGCCACGTGTGAACTTGTTTGGCTTAAGCAATTGCTTCAAGAATTGCAATTTGGAGATGTCACTCAAATGACACTCATATGTGACAATCAGGCTGCTCTTCACATTAGCTCTAATCCTATTTTTCATAAGAGGACCAAACACATTGAAATTGACTGTCACTTCATTCGAGAAAAAAATCCTATATGGGGACATCAAGATTGAGTTTGTCAACACAAGTGATCAATTAGCAGATATTTTCACTAAGTCTCTTCGAGGACCTAGAATTGATTATCTTTGTAACAAGCTTGGTACATACGATTTGTATGCACCAGCTTGAGAGAGAGTGTTAGATGATATAATATTGTGTTTAGTAGTTGGACTCAACCCATTATGTATTTCTGGGTTATGCCCATTATCAATATAAATAAACTATCCTTTGTGTAGGATTTACACAAGGGAGATTAATCCCAAAACTCTATTTCATCTTATTTTACACCTACAAACAACACATGGATTATCACGGATCTTCCACCAAGAAAATCTGCCATTGCTTGTCGTTGGATCTACAAAACAAAGTACAAATCTGATGGTTCCATTGAGCGTTACAAGGCCCACCTAGTAGCAAAAGGTTACAACCAAGTTCAAGGGTTAGATTTCATTGATACCTTTGCTTCTGTTGCTAAACTAACCACTTTTCGCCTCCTTCTTGCCTTAGCTGCCTCTAACAATTGGTTCTTGCACCAATTGGAGGTCAACAATGCCTTTTTGCACGGTGATTTACACGAAGAAGTATACATGAAGTTGCCCCTAGGTCTTTCCAACCCCAAATCCAAAAAAGTGTGCAATTTGCAACGCTCCCTTTGTGGCTTAAAGCAAGCAGGAAGACGGTGGTATGATAAGCTATCTCAGTTTCTCATATCTCATGATTACACATGTTCTCCTTCTGACCATTCACCTTTTATCAAACATGTTGAATCTCACACCTCTCACATTCAAAAGGGGAGGGGAAAAATAAGAAGAAAGTGAGCTATGAATTTCTCTTGCTGAATGTTCTCTTCTCTCTCTGATTTCTATTGTACTCACAGGCTACTCAGTTTATTTCCTTTGAGAATACACCAAAAATTTCAATTCTCTCTCTTTTTTTTTGCTATCACTATATTCCAGTTTGTACATGAGATATTCCATTGGTGCTTTCATTGAGCTCTGATGGCGGAAAACACATGATTGAAGGAGTTGGTTGTAGACATTAAACGCGCCTCTGATAGTATCACTTCCCTTGATGACCAGAATAAGGTAACCCAGTAGCGTTTGGATCGAGTGGAGACAACGATGTCTTCAATCCAACGCACTCTTGATACTCTAACTCAAGCTCTTGATCGCCTCTCCCTTCCTTCACCAATTAGAGCTCCGTCCTCATTACCTCCATTACGTCACGTGAAATTGGACTTTCTAAGATTTGATGGATCTGATCCTCTTAATTGGTTGTTTTGTGCCTAACAATTCTTTGCATATTATGACATTCCTGCTTCACAATGGCTCCTCATTGCGTCCGTTCATTTTGAAGGTTTTGTTGTGCCACGGTTCCAGATGTTACAAAAAGGCAACCAAATCCGTACATGGATCGAACTTGCTCGTGCTGTGGAGGAACACTTTGGGCCTTCGAACTTTGACAACCCTCGTGCCCAATTGTTCAAGCTATCTTAGGAAGGCTCTGTTGTTGTGTATTACACTCAATTTTTGACTCTCGCCAACTGAGTCGATGGGTTCATTGATGCAGCCTTGTTGGATTGTTTCGTCAGTGGATAGCATGACCCAATTCGTTGTGAGGTCATCACCCAAATTCCGCAGTCATTGTTATGTGCGTTGGCATTGGCCCGTTTATTTGATGAAAAGGTTAATTTGGGCCTTCCTTCCAATTCAGCTAAAGCCAACGTTGTTGCTACCCCAATGAGGTCCTTTCTTATCCTACATCGTCTTCTACTACTCTCAAAACCTATAACCTCGTGGGTTCTCCTTTGTCAAGTTTACTTCCTACGCCTCGCCTCAAACCATTACCACCAATCAAACATATGCCGTCGGCAGAGATGCAAATTCGTCATGACAAAGGGCTTTGTTTCACTTGTGATGAGAAGTACTCTTGGACTAACAAATGTCCTAATAAAAATATCATGTTACTATTATATGATGTTGATGACGATGATTGCCAACCTATTTCCCATGTGTTGACGCCTAACCCTCCAAACCCCGAGGATGACCCACCATTATCTCTCCATCACCTTTCTCTGCAAGCTTACCAAGGCTTCCCTAGCAGCGCCACTATCCATTTCCAGGGAACCATTATTGGTACAACCGTTAAGGTGCTTATGGATGGTGGTAGCTCCGATAGTTTTATCCACCTTCGCATCGCACATCACCTTCACCTCCCTATTGAATCAACCCCTGGTGTGAGGGTTTTGGTGGGAAATGGTCATTACTTACAGGTCGGCGACATCATACGTGCCTTACCGCTTCAAATCAGTGGCCATATCATTCATTTCCCCACGTATGTGTTATTGATTTTCGACACTAATGTGTTGATTAGAGCCTCATGGCTTGTGACATTGGGCGAACACATTGCCGATTATCGCTCTGCTTACATCAGATTTTATGCTAACAATGCTTTTATCACCTTACAAGGCGACCATTATTATCACCTGGTTACTGCCAAATTTCACCATCTCAAGCGGTTGTGTGCCACTAAGGCTATTGCTGAAATGTACACTTTATCTTGTTTTTCCATGGACTTGGATACAGGAGAATCGTTGGACTTTCCTCCGAAATTGCCCAATGATCTTGTGGTTGTTCTGCAAAAGTTTTCCTCTCTCTTTGAAGTTCCTCGAGGATTACCACCACCACATAGCCACGATCATTCTATTCCTCTACAAGAAGGGGTTTCGGCAGTCAAAGTCAGGCCATACCGTTATCATTTCTCTCATAAATCTGAGATCGAGCGTATGGTTACAGTGATGCTCCAAGACGGTTTAATTCAGCCAAGTACTGGTCCTTTTTTAGTTCCAATTTTGCTGGTGCATAAGAAGGATGGGACATAGCGCTTTTGCATGGATTACAGAGCCTTGAATGCGGTGACAGTGAAGGATTCATTCCCTATTCCTATTATAGACGAATTACTTGATAAACTTGGTGGGTCTTGATTTTTCTCTAAGTTGGATTTATGTTTCGGGTATCATCAAATTTTAGTCTATCCCGAGGATCGCCACAAGACAGCTTTTCGCACCCATCATGGGCATTATGAGTGGCTTGTCATGCCATTCAAATTAACTAATGCCCCAGCCACCTTCCAAGCCTTGATGAATTATGTTTTTTGTCCCTTTTAGCATAAGTTTGTATTAGTGTTTTTTATGATATCTTGGTATACAGCACTGCTTGATCCTCACATCTGGATCACTTGTCTCGGGTACTTGACTGTTTGCAACGCCATCAGCTTTATGTTAAGCTTTCAAAATGCTCTTTTGGCAAATATAGTCTTGAATATTTGGGTCATATAGTTTCTTGCCAAGGCGTGGAAATGGACCCCGACAAGGTTCAAGCAATGCACGAGTGGCCTATACCAACTTTCGTGACTCAATTGAGAGCTTCCCTTGGTTTAATTGGATATTATCGCATATTTATTAAAGGATATGCTTCCATTGCTGCACCTCTTACCAATTTGTTACAAAAAGATAAGTTTTCTTGAAACACGGAGGCCCACACAGCTTTTATCGCTCTTCAACAAGCTCTTATCACGGCACCTGTCTTGTCTCTTCCCGATTTTGCATTACCATTTATTGTGGAAACGGACGCTTCAGGCTTGGGTATTGGTGTTGTTTTGTCTCAAGTCGGTCATCCTATTGCTTATTTTTCAAAGAAACTATCTCCTCGCATGCAACGACAATATGCATACGTTCGGGAACTCTATGCCATCATTGAAGCGGTTGCGAAGTTTCGTCATTACCTGGTTGGCCATTATTTCATTATCCGCATTGACCATCGTAGCCTTAAACATCTCATTGGTCAAGTCATACAGACATCGGAGCAAGAATCACTTCTTCCTAAACTACTAGTTTCCACTACTCCATTGAATACAAAACTAGATCCTCTAATCAGGCTTTTGATACATTATCTCGTTCATTTCACATGGTAGTAACAATTCCCCATTCCACCATTATTGATGAGATCAAAGATGTCATCTCTTTGTCGCGTTCATTGAACCAATTAATTCAGAAATTCCAATCTGACCATGCTACCATGCCACAACACATATTGAAGGATGGGTTGTTATTTTGGCGCCACCGCTTATTGATTCCAGTCGAGGCTCGTTCTGTTATCCTTCAAATCTTACATGAATTTCATTCATCTGCCATAGGGGGACATGCGAGATTCCTCTGCACTCGTACTCGTGTTGCTACTTATTTTTATTGGTCGGGTATGCGTCGTGACATTAGTGCCTTCATTAGGCAATGTCAAGTATGCCAACAAGCCAAATCATTACAAACATTTCCTGCTGGTCTTTTAAGCCCTCTTCCAATTCCGAATCAAGTCTGGGAGGATGTCATTATGGACTTCATCACTGGTTTTCCATTGTCAAGGGGTTATTTTGTTATTTTTGTCATCATTGACCGCTTATTAAGTTTGCTCATTTTGCACCTTTGCGGTCCCATTTTATTGCACTCCAAGTTGTTGAAGCTTTCCTCAATATTGTGGTTAAATTGCATGGTATTCCTACTTCCATAGTCTCTGACCGTGATAAGGTTTTCACTAGCTCATTTTGGCAGCATTTATTCAAACTTCAGGGTACTACATTGAAGATGAGCTTCGCTTACCATCCACAAACAGATGACCAATCTGAAGCTCTTAATAAGTGTCTGGAAATGTATTTGCATTGTTTTGTTTCTGAACACCCGCACCAGTGGGTCTCCTTTCTGCCATAGGCAGAATTTTGGTACAATAGCTCATTTCAAACCTCCATTGGGATGACCCCTTTCAAAGTTATATATGGCAGAGAGCCTCCCACAATCATTCCATGTTCTACTCGTGATGACATTCCCTATGAAGTTCATGATCAGTTAGTGCAACGTGATCGTCTCCTTGCTCAGCTCAAACTACAGTTGTCTCACGCTCAAGCTCGCATGAAGACGAATGTGGATAAAAAGCGGACAAAAGTAGAGTTCAATGTTGGTGTCAGTTTTTGTGAAGTTACAACCCTATCGCCAATTGTCTCTACGACTTCAACGAAATCAAAAGTTGTCCATGTGATATTTTGGGCCTTTTAAAATCTTAGAACGTATTGGAATTGTTACTTATCGTCTAGAGCTCCCTTCACATGCCAAATTACACCCATTTTCCATGTTTCTTTGTTGAAGTTGTGTAGGGGTGAACCCATTTCCCAATACATTCTGTTGCCACTGATGACAACTCTCGAAGGACCACAGTTACAGCCGTTAGCAGTATTGGCTTTTCGCCATATTCAGGTGCAACAATCTTAGGTTCCCCAAGTTCTCATCTAGTGGGAAGGTACATACAAGTGCACTTGGGAATCATTATCATATATCCAAGCTCATTTTCCTCAGTTTGACCTTGGGGACAAGGTCCCTTTCGATGGGGAAGGTAATGTTATGATGATTAGTGATGCAGAGAAAAATTCAGTGGGACACATGGCCATAGATAAGGGAAATATGAAAAGTGGAGAGAAAGTTGTTAGGAGAAGCAACAAAATTGCAAACAAACCAGCGCATTATAGAGACTTAGGGGTATATGTATGCAAAAGGGGAAGGGTAAAATAAGAAGAAAGTTAGTTATGAATTTCTTTTGTTGAATGTTCTCTTCTCTCTCTAATTTCTATTGTACTCACAGGGTGCTTGGTTTATTTCCTTTGAGAATACACCAGAAATTTCAATTGTCTCTCTTTTTTTTCTATCACTATATTCCAGTTTATGCAAGAGATATTCCAACAGCTATGCAGAAAGTCTAGTCACATTGCATTATTTCTAGTATATGATTTTGAAACATTATCTGTGCCTTTTTAAGCTGTTTTGTTTACAAAGTGAAGACAATACAGGGGAAATTGAAAATTTTCCAATCCATTAACTGCCTTTATTTGAACAAGCATACAAAGGTCTTGGCAAGCAATGTATGGAGAAACAAGCAATAGAACCTTTCACTCTACCTTTGTACTTCATAATGCTGTTTTGCCATTCATCGAATAAGCATCTCTTTTTGTGCTCGTTTAGCTTCTGAGCACTTCAATGTTTGTACTACATATGGCAGCATTGTCTGAAGTAGTTGCACACCTTATGTAATTCTTAGCATTCATAATAAGTTCTAAAAGTTCAGGAATAGAAAGCATATTTTGATCCTGAAGACAAACTGCCAATAAATTTGCAAATGTTTCGAACCCCAAAAAAGAAAGCTCAAAGCTAGATTTGATAAGAGGTATGAAAGCCGTTGTCTATTGGTTTATTTAACATGCATTGTTAGGTTCTCTTTTAGCATTTTTCTTCTTTGCCATCTTATCTGTTATTCTGTTTCAGACAGTTGGCAGTTAAGTAGTTTAGTTGGTTGGTCATGTTAGTTAGACTTAAATAGTACTTTTGTTTAAGCCTGATAATAAGGAGTTTATACCTATAAAAGAAAGATTCAGAAGTTACATCTTGGTTTTAAGTAACATCTGACATGATATTAGAACTTACAGTTCATTTCGGTTTTCAATTAGTTAGGAAGCAATGACATCAAAGAAAATATTAGCATATTAGGAAGAAAAAAATGCAACTATATCAAGACTACAAAAAATCAATGATTCCTGTTGTTAGAATATGAAAATAAATGTAACAACCTGTGACTTATAATCAAAAAGTAATATGGAAAGCAATAATATTACATGATTCTCACCAAATTCAAAATAGCATGTGTCACTAGAAAGAATCTCACCTAGTTTACTCTTACAATAGGCCTCTGGCAATCATTTCATAAAGAAGTTTCTCCGCCTTATCATTTTCATCTTCTTCAAAGAAAGCACGAATCATTATTTCAAAAGTTACAGCATCTGGAATGCAACCATTGTCTTCCATTTTTGACCATAAGGCCAATGCTTCATCAAGCAAGCCCTCTTTACAAAGCCCATTGATCATAACAGTATATGTTTTGGCGTTTAAACAATAGCCTTTAGTCAAAAGATCTAGAAAAACCTCTTGTGCATTCTTAAGCTTTCCACCTTTACAAAGTCCATCAAGAAGTATAGTGAATGTGTACACATTTGGCTGAATTCCTTGGTTTTTCATTTTGTTGAAGAATTCAATTGCTTTGTCAAGATGGCCATTTTTGCACAAAGCATCTATTAAATTATTATAAGTGATTACATCAAGAGGTTGACCTGTATCATGCATCTGATCAATAAGATCCCAAACATAAGAGATTCTTCCTGATTTGCACAAACCAGCAATAAGAGAAGTATAAGTCACTGTATCAAGAACCATACTTTTCTGGTGCATTTCTTTAAAAAGATTCATAGCATCATCCACCATTTTAATCTTACATAGTCCATGAATCATGATACTATAGCAGTGAACATCAGGAGTTACTCCCATTTGGGTCAAAGTGTAGAATACATGTTTTGCACTGTTCACTTCATTAACTATGAAATATCCATCCATTAAAGTACTACAAACAATAACATCAGGTTTCAAACATGCTTTCACCATCACAGCAAACACATTTCTAGCTTCTTTTACCTTTCCTTCCTTACATAAAGCATCAATCAATATACTATAGGTATAAATATCTGGGTCGATGCTTTTCGATACCATTTCATTTAACAAACCAATTGCTTTGTTTAGTTGACCCACAATGCAGAAACCACATATCAAACTAGTGTAAGTGACAACATCAGGAGAAATTCCTTTCACAACCATTTCAGAATATAAATCACAAGCCTCAGTAACAAGATTATCTTTGGATAGACTATCAATGATTGTGCTGTACATTATCAAATTAGGCTTAATAGCCCTTCTTTCAATCATTCTCAACAACCTAATGGCAGCTCTTGTTTCTCCTATTTTACACACCCCATTGATCAAAGTCCCATAACTAATCTCATCCAGCCGAAACCCTTGTGCCAACACCTCGTCATGAAAGTTCAGTGCTTTTTTGACCTCACCCTTAAGACAGAGACCTTTCATGAGAGTGTTCAAGGTTATGGTAGTTGGGTGATGACCCAGTTTGAGAATCTTTCCCACTACAGAGAAAGCGAAGGCCATTTGACCTAAGTGGCAGAAACAGTTAACTAATATGTTCAAAGTGAAAAAGTCAGGATCAATTCCAGTGAATTCCATTTGCCTATAAAGAGAAATAGTAGAAGGGTAAAGCTTACTATTCACAAGGAAACTTAAAATCTTGTTAAGTTGGAATGTGGGTGGGGTAGGATGCATATGGAGCATGTGATTGAATTGGAAAAAAGCATCATCAAGATTGTTAATTTGTAGGCGCTGGGAGTGAGAGTGGAGAGTACAGGGTGAAGGGAAGCAAAGAAAGGAAATGGGGTTTTGCAAGAAAGGAGGAAATTTGGGAATGGAAGGAGACAGACCATACCTTAATCTTCTTGCCAAAAACATTGTTTTGTTCGTTGACACCAACATCACTGAAAAGATTGCGTTGTTTTGTGATTGGTTGGTTTCTGTGTGAGAGACCAAAGTTCAGTTTTTGCTATTCAGCTTCTGGGAACCGGGATCGAATAACTGATGCTGCGCTTACACGACCAAAAAATGGAAAGACAAAGATATGGTAAACTTATATTTAAGAAAGAAAAATAAAAATAAAATAAAATATAATCGGCTATACAATATAATATATAATTGAATAAGAATATAGTAGAATAAAACTTTTTATAAGGTGAATACATCTTAACTAAACTAGTATTTTAGTTTGTAAATTATAAATCTAAATAATAAATTTATATAATTAAAACTCATAAGAATAATATTTCTGTATATTAAATTTATATCAGAATTTAAAAAATTATATATAATTGTTTAAATTGAAATTTAATTTTAGAATAAAGTTAACTTAATTATATTTTCCTTTGGAATTTTAACTTAATAATTTTTTAATCACAAAATTATTGAGACCGTATAAGTCTTGAATTTCTTTTTTACATTTTCTCGCACATATCTAAATTATTGCTTTGTCTCTATATAAATCAGTTACAAATATATATATATATATATATATATATATATATATAATATATTTATTTGAAATACTTCATCTTGACTTGGATGTGTGTAGAGATGGCAAATAAATTTATCATCGTGAATATTGCCAAAACCATTTTGACAAAAAATTTTCGCAATGACCGGATATGGGTATGTGTATGGAGAATCTCCGACTTTTTTAATTGGATATGGGGATAGGTATGAGGATGTACATATCTCCATCATAATACTCGTCATTGTTTAAATTATTAAATATTTATAATTAATTAAGTAATATATATATATATATATATACTATTTTTTTATTTTTTCTAATTATTTGGTTTGTCATGAAATTCATTCGCATCTCAATTATATTTTTTCATCATATCATAATTTTTACGTAATTATGTTAAAAGATGTATGTCAAATAAAAAAAAAATTATGTCTCACATTTGAAAATTTATATTATTTTTTAATATTTTTATTTACTGTATATTTTCCTTCCACATTAGAATGTCCAATACTCTCAATTTAAGTATTTAATAGCATAAACCTTTCGTTTATTAGTATCATTTACTTATTATTATTAGTTTTTGTTTCATTTGAATAACTTTTTTGTTTCTCTAAAAAAAGTTTTGTTATTTCTCAACCATTGAATATGTATGTTGATATTTGAAAAGTTTTCTTAGATCTTTAAGGTATTTTTCATCTTATCATACCCTTAATTATACATTTGTTTTTCTTGGTACGATTTCTTTATATAGTCTTTCAAATTGTTTATAAGCATTTGTTAATTTTTTTAATACTTTATTTGTTATTTATTTTCATTATGTAGAGTACTATTTTGATATATTTATCTAACATTTTTTTTATTTTCTAACTCATTATCAATCATACTGTAATATTTTCACTATAATTGTATACATAACTTTTATTTACTATAATATAAAAAATTTAATATAATTGTCATGAATCTTTTTTTATATCATCCAACATAATTGAAGTTCAAAAGATACAAGATCTATCTCAAAATTTTATTATTATGATTATTATTTGTTCTTTGTATCATTTTGATAAGGTGATGTATTATAACTTTTATTAATGTATAAAAAAGATATTCATTAGAATTTAAAAGATTTAAATAAACAAACATTTAAAATATATTTTAATTTGAATATTCCTTTTATATATTTAAAAAAATATTTTTAAATTTTATTAACTAGGTTTCATTAATATATGCAAATTTAATAAATGTGTTGGTTCTCATGAAATTTTATTTGGTATTATAATTTAAAATGTAAACAATTATAATTTATTTTCAAATATTTGATATCGAAGAAACAACCATTATTTTAATATTGAATATTTGATAATATTATGTTTCCTTTACCATAATTTGTTATTATGTTATAAAAATTAATTAAAATTAATATTGAAGTAATAAGAAAATGTATATTGGTTCAAGATTATATCTGTTACCTAGTGAAAATGAAGATTAGACAAAAGATAATAAAACTCGAGTCCGCCCTCTTGCCATCCCTATGAGTGGGTAAAAGCCTAACAATATTATTGAATTCCTACCAATGCCATTGAATCATTATATATTGACTGGTGAATTGAAAAATATTAACTGCAAATTTCCTATATGTTATTTGTGATTTAGTTATCTTTTCAGATTTGGAAATGTTTTCCGGGAGTAAATTTTTTCAAAATATTAAAACTGTAATAAATCTTAGTTCTATGCTTCGATGCATGCGAAAATCCAAAACTAACACATTAAAAGATAAGAAAAATAAGGTGAGGAGCAACTTAACACTGTCATCATATTAAGAATTCATTCTTGTTAAAGAGTGGCCATTCCAAATATTTTAGTACTGCATGAATGATCAATTGAAATGTAAAGTAACAGTCGAAATACTATTATGGGGTAATTGAATGTTATTGTGCTAATGAATTTTAGTTTCATTGTCTATTGTTTCAACCACGGTGTTGTAGCTCCCTAATCAGACAGAACAAAACCTGTTCAATGTCATACAATAGAACAACTTTGAAGCAGCCACTAAACCAGAAAAACTTTCAAATTTAGGGAGGGCTCAAATGAGAAGATGGTGTTTGATACACTGACCAGTCTAGTCTAATGATTCGGTATACATAAGAAAAGCTTTCAATAGAAAGATGGTCTCATTGAACAGTAGTGAGACCAGCTACACCTGGTTCTTGATATAAGCATACAAGTTTACATGGATATCAATATCAATATCAATATCCCATACAAATTAAAAGCCAGTACAATCTCAACTCGTTCAACCAGGCTTTACTCATTTCAGAAACACAATACTTATGCAGCAAGACATCAAAAATGTTATAGATCAAAGCAAGAACCACTGCACCCAACCAAAGATCAATGAGTTCACCAATTTATGTTCAGTGCAATTAGCTTTTGTTCAACATTGTATTCTCTTCCAATATTTTCTATTAAAGAAACGTTGAACTTCAAAATTTACAGCTTCAATGTTACATTATACATAAATAAGTACACGCAGCTGCAATGTTTACCAAATAATGAATGTGAGTAAGAGGGTTTATCCTCCAAAAAAAAAATGGTGCTATTCTCCAAACAAAATTGAACTTCCACCTAAATAGCCCGTGAAATGAAGGTTTGCATTACAAACCAGTACAAATTGAGGTGAAACTCTAATTCTAAATAGAAAACTACACATAGAGAATAAGCTTCTCTGTATCAGGTAAATCAAAGGTTTCTTAAGAATACAAAAAAAAAAAAAAAAAAAAAAACCCAACAAAAAAAAAAAACCCCCCCATTTTAAAAAAAAAAAAAAAAAAAAAAAAAAAAAAAAACACAGAGCAAATAAAACAGTCCCCAAAAAATACTCTGTTCAATAGACACTCTCAAGCTATTCTCACCAGCACCTTGTTCTTTTTGCCAGCTGATAACAGCAGAACTTTCCCATCCACAATATCCGCAGCCTCAATCCTCTTACCTTCACTATCCACTCTGCTATTATTTAAGTAAAGCCCCCCTTGCTTCAACAACCTCCTTGCAGCAGACTTACTCTCAAACAAACCAGAAGAGACAGAAAGATCCACCAATGACAGATTCAAAACCTCCTCATAAGCCAAAGAACAAGATGGCACATCCTCAGCAATCCCCTCAATGCTTTTCCAGTCCAACTTCGTCCCTGACCCTGGCCTCAATGCCTCAGTGGCCTGAAGAGCCTCAGCCAAACCTTCTTCCCCATGAACAAATCGTGTAACTTCTTCCGCCAGCCTCCGCTGGGCGGTGTTAGGCACATAGCCAGGCTTCGTCATCTCCCCTTCCAAGGCAACTATCTCCTCAATGTCCAAAAATGTAAGAACTCTCAAAAACCTAATCACATCATCATCAGTAATGCTAAAAAAATACTGGTAAAACTTGTAGGGAGACAAAAACTTTGGAGACAACCAAATAGCTCCATCTTCAGACTTCCCAAACTTCGTACCATCACTCTTCAAAAGAAGAGGGAATGTCAAGCCATATGCATCTTTCACGTGCAATATCTTCCTAATCAATTCAGTCCCAGCAGTTATATTACCCCATTGATCACTACCCCCAATCTGAACATTTATACCCTCATTCTGAAACAAGTGCAAGAAATCGTAACCTTGCAATAACTGATATGTGAACTCAGTGAAACTAATTCCTTCTTCTGACTCCAACCTCTTCCTTACACTCTCCTTAGAAATCATAGACCCTACCCTAGCAAACCTACCCACCCTTTTCAAAAAATCCAACAAACTAAACTCCTTCCACCAGTCATAGTTATTCAAAATCACAACAGATAAATCAGAACCCACCGAGTTCGGATTTCGACCGCGACCCAAAATCCGTTCAATGGTGTTGGAGATACCCACCGTGTTCTTCTCCAAAGACTCGGCATCAAGTTCGGGCCTTTCGAGAGATTTTCCTGAGGGATCGCCCACGCGGGCGGTGGCGCCTCCGATCAACGCGACGGAGCTGTGGCCGCAGCGGTGGAACCAGGAGAGCACGATGATGCCGAGGAGGTTGCCAAGGTGCAGAGACTCCGCGGTGGGGTCGAAACCGCAGTAGACCTTGACCGGTGAGGAGCACGCGGCCCGTAGCGCGTCGCTGGTGATGGACTCGACCAGACCGCGTTCTTCGAGGATTTCAATGACGTTGCGGCGAGATTGCTGGAGGGCGCAGGTGGTTTTTGTGGCACATTGAAGAAGAAAGGGAGAAGAAAGGGGTTTGAAGGGACTAAAGAAACGTTTGGTTGAATGGTTGAAAATGAGTGTTCTTGCTAAAACAGAAATGGAAGCCATTGGTTGTGTCACTGTGTGACTCCTGCTTCCTCTTTGAAGTTGGGGATGATGAAGGATATGATTCTGTGTCTCTCTTTCACACCATTTCTATTTATTAATAACTATTAAATTAAATTTATTAACATCTACATTATTTTATTCAAAAGAGTTAAACTTGTTTTTTAATCAAGGAAAAATAGGTTATCTTGTTTTCTTTTTAAAGAAAAAGTAATTTTTTTTATTGCAGGTTTTTCTTTATCGTCTTAAAATTGAAAGACTGATTAAATTTAATTCATACATTTTTCTAATACTTAAAAAGAATTCATTAATTTGAAACCACGTGGATTAAATTTCTAATACTAACTATACTGAATATATGTTTTGTTCTCGCCTATGTGATCCTCGATGAATTGAGATTTTAATATGAGGATCTCTATAATTTAGATTAACTAATTATACTCATTATACCATGTCTCCATATAAAACAAATATATTTGTTTATAAAGACTAATCAGTAAGTGAATCTGGGTGAAAGAAATAATTCAATTCATAATTTAATTATTGGAGGAAAATTGGAGATGATGTCTCGATTATGATTTAATTATAATTAACATAATCTAACTATTACAAGAAAATCAAAGACGATGTTCCAATTATGATTTAATAATAATTGATAGGAGATAACCAAATACAAAATAAATAAAAACTGAAGATTAATGAGAAAACAAAATACAAAACTAAATTATCTAATGTAAGAGATTATGTATCCCGATTAGAATAATGTTTATAATAAATCTTGTAAAACATATTTGGTATTGTTTTATTATATATTATTTTTTTATTTCTAAATATTGATTATTGGCTTAATTAGACTTTTGGTCCTCTATTTTATATAATCTAACTATTACAAAAAAATCAAAAATAATGTCCCAATTATGATTTAATAATAATTGATACGAGATAACCAAATACAAAATAAATAAAAACTAAGATTCATGAGAAGACAAAATACAAAACTAAATTATCTAATGTAAGGGATTATGTATCCTGGTTAGAACAATGTTTATAATAAATCTTGTAAAAAATATTTGGTATTGTTTTATTATATATTATTTTTTATTTCTAAATATTGATTATTGGCTTAATTAGACTTTGGTCCTCTACTTTATATGTGAGGTTTATTTTGGTCCTCTTATTTTTTCGGGGTTCAATTTAGTCCCCTAGTTTGTGTAGGAGGTTCAATTCAGTCCTGTGTGTTAACAACGTTAAAAAAATTAACGGCAGAGTGATTTGATGTGATACTGTGGCAATTTTACATGACATGTCAAGTAGGGACATCAGATTATGTGGACAGTAGAGAACGAGAAATTAAAGGCAGTGGTAATTGGAAGAAGCGAAATTAGGGTTCGTGAAAGAAAGAAATTAGGGTTCGTGGAAGAAAGAAATTTGGGTGCGAGAAAGAAATTGGGGATAACGATTGAACAAATTAGGGTTCGAGGAAGAAGCGAAAATCAATCAATATATAACGATTCCAGGAGGAAGGATTTGCGGTCTCCTTCGGTGCGGCAAAGGTTCGTCGTTGTGTTCATAGTGGGACGAAATCGAAGGTAAGTTTTTTGGTTTTTTTATGGATTGAATGTCGCGTTTTACTTATATAGTATTGTCTTTGTCGGCATTGGTATTGTTTTTTATGTGTTATTCTGTCTGTGTGTGTTTGTAATGGTGTGTGGGTTGTGGTCCCGTTGCTTTGTGGTGGTCCTGTTTGTTTGTGGTTAGTGGGTTGTGGTCCCGTTTTAACGTTTGTGATATGGAATATGAATTGGAAGATGACGCAGGTAGTCACCATAACATTAGGGTGGAGCCACAAACTGAATTTGAGGAAACTGGAGCTGATGTAGTAGGTGTAGGTAAGGAAACTGGATCTGATGCAGTAGTTGAAGGTGATGAAACTGGAGCTGATGGAGTAGGTGTAGGTAAGGAAACTGGAGTTGATGCAGAAGTTGAAGGTGATGAAGCTGAAGCTGATGGAGTAGTTGTAGATAAGGAAACTGGAGTTCGTGCAGAAGGTGAGGAAGCTGGAGCTGATGGAGTAGCTGTAGATAAGAAAACTGGAGTTCGTGCAGAAGGTGATGAAGTTGGAGCTGATGGAGTAGTTGTAGATAAGGAAACTGGAGCTGATGCAGTAGGTGAAGGTGATGAAACTAGAGCTGAGGCACATGAGGCAGTAGGTGGGGAGGAGAGAAATGAAGATGAAACTGATTCTAATCTAGTTTATGTAAGTGTCCATTATGAGGACAATTTATGGGAAGGAAATGGGGAAGAAGATAGTGAGGATGACGATTTAGAATTTGATGGCAGTGACCATGTTAATATGCGAGATAGGGGGTTATCTGATGATGGGTGGGAATCATATGACATGTACAGCGATGATCCAAGCAGTGATGACTCATTGGCCAGTCGCAGCCAATGTAAGGCAAACTTTGGGACCTTTAAAATGCCCAAAAGTATGGCCCAATACCACTGGGAAGTTGGAACATATTTTCCAAATAAAGAGGCATTTATAGAGGCAATAAGGACATATGGAGTGCAATTTGGAAGAAGGCTTAAACTTCAAAAAAACGATAAACGTAGATGTAGAGTGATATGTTTGGGTGGGAAAGGGAAGTGTTATTGGTTTGCATATTGTGCTTATATGGCTTAAACACACATATGGCAGTTAAGGAGAATTAATGACAAGCACAAGTGCAACAGAGAATTCAATGTGAAAATGCTTAATGCTAAGTGGTTAAGTAGTAGGTTGGAAAACACATTAAGAGACAACCCAAGTTTGAGGGCAATTGATATTCGCAATAAAGTTACTAGGAAGTGGAATATTGTTGTGACAAAGTCCATGGCTCGTAGAGCAAAAACATTAGTTGTTGAGCAAGTTGATGGGTCATTTGTAGAACAATTTAGTAGAATCTATGATTATGCACATGAGATTCTTCGTTCTAATCCTGGTTCTACAGCAAAGGTCAAAGTGGAAGGAAATGAAGGGGAAAAATATTTCAACAGGTTCTACATGTGTTTAAAAGCCTCCAAAGATAGTATGATTTCATGTCGCCCTTTTATTGGTTTAGATGGATGTTTTCTGAAACATAAGTATGGGGGTGAACTTCTTACTGCTGTTGGAAGGGATGCCAACGACCAAATGCTACCAATTGCATGTGCTGTCGTTGAAGTGGAAAATAAGGACACATGGACATGGTTTTGGGAGTTGTTAATTGATGATCTTGGGGGACCAGATATCTGTGCAGCCTACACATTCATGTCAGACCAGCAAAAGGTATGGATACTATTTTCGCACAGTTATGTTATGTCCATTTACTGCTGATATAATTGGTGGTCTGCCTTAATTGATTTAATTGTATTATGCAGGGTTTGTTACCGGCCATTCAATCTCTTTTGCCTAGGGCTGACCAAAGGTTCTGCATGAGGCATTTATATGCAAACTTCAGGAAGAAATTCCCGGGAAAGAATATGAAAGCTTTAATGTGGGAAGCAGCTCATAGCACATATCCACAACAATGGGAGAAAATCATGAAGAGGATGAAAGAAGTTAACAACGATGCTTTCAAACATCTGTTAGGAATACCCCCTAGGTAACTTTACTCAACTTTGCTGAAACTGATTGTGAAGCATTAATGATTTTTGTGTGGCACTTCTACAGGTATTGGTCAAAGTCAAGATTCATCCCTAGACCTTTGCGTGACACACTCGTCAATAACACTCGTCAAAAAAACCACGAAGTGACACATGGCAGTCACTGTTAATGATTTAAACGGTGTTAGCAAAAAAGGACCCAATTGAACAAAATTGACGAAAATTAGGACCTATTTGAACACAACCAAAATTAGGAC
>Ga0214545_1003195_pt1 | contig 31417 bp, 14 predicted proteins | sample CNSS4metaG_FD_160064 | JGI IMG/M metagenome (GOLD analysis project Ga0214545, IMG submission 160064) | Root nodule microbial communities from cowpea collected in UCLA plant growth center, Los Angeles, California, USA - CNSS4 | ecosystem: Host-associated > Plants > Roots > Nodule | place: USA...
TCGAGATTTTTTTTTTTTTTTATTTTTTTTTTTTTTTTTTTTTTTTAATTTTTTTTTTTTTTTTTTTTTTTTTTTTTTTTTTATTTTATTAAATTTTTAATTTTTATTATAAAAAAAAAAAAAAAAAGAGTACAGCATTGTCTTTGGTTTTGATTCTAAGCTTTTGGCGACTTGGCTTTCTTTTCTTTTCTCGGATTAACAATTTAACCTTATTCCACGCTCATGGTTCGGAAAATACAACGTTGCCAATTAAAAACTGTCGGTGGGTCTTGTTTGTTTCCAAAATGCTATATATGCATAGAATAATCTTTTTTAGAATTAATTTTACTAAAATAAATAACATTTAAATTTTTATTTTATTTATATTTACAGTATATTAAATAATATTAATTATTATTTTGCAAATTAGTTTTACGATGATGAGATAAAATTAAACTCATCGTCTATCTCTGCGTGTAACATGTGTATTCAACTCTAGCCACTGCTCTGTTCCTTCTTTGTTGGGTTGGGTTCACTTGTCTTCTTCTAAGTTCTGAAAAAGTGGGAGTGGTTACAAAGCAAGATCTCGTTTTTCTACTTTCAAATTTTTGAATAGAGTCTGGCATGAGAAGTCACCATCATGAATGAACTGAAAGATGATTAAACATGATACAACAATAATGTTGCAGGGGCTAAGAGTGTGCTTAAGGGTTCATTTAATGCGAGAATGGGTCAGTTTTCTGTGGCCGAAAAGTGAGATAACAGATGCAGAAAAAATAAAATAAAATAAAAGAATAGTTAGTGTGGGTGTTTTTATAGGCACAGCAACTCAATGAATAAACTGGAATGGGTACGCAAAATCATCATAAATTTTGTTAGAGTCATTAGATAAGATGGTGGTTCGTTAATTATTATTTTTTAAAGATCATGTAACTTTATGTTAGAGATGTAGTTAGAGTCATTTACATCTTCACCTAATAATTAGGTCATCATAATAGCTACATACAAAAGTATGTGCTAGATTTGTACGTATACGAGGCAGAACAACAGAAACATGATTATAATCTACATCACTAAGCATGATCTTTTTGGAAACATGAAGTGTAACAGTGTCATTAGTACATCAAAATTAAAGAACATTGGTAAGTATATGTAATCACTCACTTCAACAAGTAAAGTTGCTTGCATAAACAAAAATGAAAATAATTACAATTGTTGTAAGTGGCTATTATTTTATCTAGCAATCTGCGTGGTCAATTATGGTGTTTTGTGGGCCTGTTAATTATTCTTAGCTATTTGAGTGGTGCTGTTCTTTATGATTTTACAAAATTCCTATGCTATAATTAGGTTAAAGAAATGATGATGTATAAAACAAAAATTGCACGCATTGAATTACATATACGTTTAAAAAGCATAAGGAATAATTCGTATTCCCACAGAGGAAAATATGATAGCATCTGTTCTGTGTTTTGTGTTCTGTGAATGCTTGCCAATTTAGAAGGACATTGTACTAATCCAAGAAAAGACTTGAGCATGTGCACTAGCACTTTACCGAAAAATTTAGACTCAACTTTTGAAGTTTTTAATTTTTAATTTTTGCAATTTCGGTTCAACTATTCTTAAAGTCCGAAACATAATTATGGTGGATTGTTGTGACCGCAAAAGAAGGCAATACTTTGAAATTAATCTGCATGCGTAGGGGTGCCTATGTTTTACGAAGACACCAATGTTGTTGTTGGTATAATTGTGATTGTTAACCTCATAATTGTTCATAAGATGTTTTTTCTTTTTCTTTTTCTTTTTCATCACCTTTCTTCCATTTTTATTTTCTCTAGTTAATTGTACTGTATTATTCCTGCACATATTTTTTGTTTTTGTTATTAATCTTGGAAAACACTCATTCACCAAAGAAAATATTCACCACTATTGCATCCGGCAGCTGCATGTGCAATTTTAATGGTGGACCACCATTTCCGTGTCACTGTCTAAATCTATTGCCAAAAGACAGCTGAATTGATATCGCACTCTCATTCTAAATCATGCACAATAACACGATGAAATTGTTGATTTCGTTGCAGCAAAATTTGTGCAATTAACAATGCTTTTTTTTTTTTTTGTTTAATTTTGTTTTGCAGTGAATGCCAATGAATGTTTGATGACCAGGATGCAAGAGATGTCACTGGATTACCATTTTACTGTGGAACAAGAAGTAGGGTCTTCCACTTACGCATTCTTTGGCTTCAATGGTAATCATCTATAGAAGAAAATAGTTTCTCTCCTTAAAATATAAGAAAGAAAAAAACAAAACAGTTTCATCTGTTTTCCTTTTCAAAAAGGAATAATTGATTTTAAGTGCTACAGTGGAAAATGGTTATGTTTTCTTGTGGTGATTTTACACCCATTTTTTGTGCTGTTGTAAATGATACAGGAACTGCGGGTGTGTGGAGAATTTCGGCACTGAATGAGGCTGGGGGATGGAAGGATAGAACCACAGTGGAAGACATGGACCTAGCTGTTCGAGCAAGTCTCAAAGGATGGAAATTCTTATACCTGGCTAATTTGAAGGTTTTTTTTTTTTTTTTTTTTCTGATAAGAGTGGTAATGGAAGAATGTCTGTATACTATTTGATGAAATGTCAATGACATGATAGGACTATTATGTGGTGTTGGTGACAGTGATGAATTAGTATGACATGAGTTTATTACTTGGAAAACAGGTGAAAAATGAACTACCAAGTACTCTGAAGGCCTACAGGTACCAACAGCACAGGTGGTCTTGTGGACCAGCCAATCTTTTCCGGAAAATGGTGATGGAGATAATGAGGAACAAGGTAAGGTTGCCCCATTGAATTGGCAGGACAAAAAGTATTGGCTATTTATGACCAAAATTCTCGTGTGTGTCCATTGCAGAAAGTATCCTTATGGAAGAAGATATATGTGGTTTACAGCTTCTTCTTCGTCCGGAAGGTCGTGGCCCACATAAACACTTTCATGTTCTATTGCATTGTCTTACCTGCAACAGTTGTGGTGCCTGAGGTGGTGGTACCCAAGTGGGGTGCTGTTTATATCCCTTCCATCATCACACTCCTAAATGCTGTTGGAACTCCAAGGTCTTCATTTTCTCAACTTTTCCTTTCTTCTAAAATCTAGAAAATCCATAGAGTGCACAATAAACACATCAAATATGATTCTTTATGCATATAGCACATAGGACTGGCCTTAAACCATGTAAATGGAATGAGGAATGAGAAACGAATATGTTTTAAAACTTCAAAAGACAATGAATATGATTTACAAGTATAACCTTCTTGACTAAAGGTGCATTTTTCAGGTCACTCCACTTACTGGTATTCTGGATTCTCTTTGAGAACACCATGTCTCTGCATCGAACAAAGGCTACAATTATTGGTCTGCTAGAGGCTAGTCGAGTGAATGAATGGATTGTCACTGAAAAACTTGGAGATGCTCTTAAGGGTAAAGGTGGGGGTAAAGCACCCAAGAAGATTCGATTCAGAATTGGAGACAGGTATAATAATGGAGTCTTGTTAACTTCTTATTCTTGGTTTCGTTTATCATATAACAATAGCATTCACTTATTCAAATTCTAGATTATATCCCAGTGCTTACCAATCTATATTTGCTGTCTTTGTGTTCAATATCATTAGAATTCACATGTTGGAACTTCTTGTTGGATTCTACCTTTTCTTCTGTGGCTGCTATGATGTTATGTTCGGGAAAAACCGGTTCTATATATTCCTATACATTCAATCGATTGCTTTCTTCATCATGGCATTTGGATATGTTGGCACTATCGTTCCCAACTCCTAAAAGGACTTCAGAACACTTCATTCGGATATTTACATATTGTAATAGTGTTCATTCACAGTATAATCTGTGACATTAAATTAAAGCTTGTATTATGGGTGGTCATTCTTCAAGGTTCTGCATAATCAGAGTCGTGGCTCGAACAGTTTTTTGTGAATATTCAACAAAGATACATAAGAAAATTACAGAAGTTATTCCTTTGGATATGGAGTATACAGAAAATTATTACAGCACTCTACAGGCATCGATCTTCCCGGGGCAGACATCTTTGGTTGGACATATGGCTATAAGATTTTGTAGTTCTTTTTCTTTTCTAATTTTATCAAACATTTCCTTTCTTATTTGAATTTGTTCAAAGAAATAATAAACATCTTCAATAAATGGGATAGATTACAGAGTTTCGTGTTGAATCTTCTTTTTGTCTTACTCTGTCTTTTAGTAAAAATTATACAAATAGTGTGTCGGTAACTAATATGTATGCAAAAGATCACGTTTAGAAATTGTGGACTTCTAACTAAACCTGAAAAAATCATCAGAAATATGAAACAAGACATTCATCTATACCATATTATATATATATATATATATATATATATATATATATATATATATATATATATTATATAAAGAATATTCATTTTGTGTCCACGTCTTTTTTTTCAATTTAACATGTAACCATGTTTTAAATAAAAACTATTATAATCAAATTGTACAAAATTATTTATATTTAATTTTATAAATATAATTTTATTATTTTATATTATTATAAAAAATATCACATGTACACACAGTTCGTTTTGCCACTAGTGTTTTAATAATAACCATTGAATATTTTAGTTGACTTGGTCTTTGACTAAAGAGTTCCAACTACCAACATTTGGTATGCCTCACAAGGAAACAAAGGAAAGTTGTCTCTAGTTTCCTTTTCTTTGTATTTGTTGTTAGCACCAAAAAAGCGTTCACTTTGGTAGCAGAAGCAGAATCTTAAGTAAACCAAATCAGTCATTTTCCTGAATCCTGAGAAGGGTAAAAACATGCCAACAGCATTTATTACTGTCCGCTCTATATATATATGTTTTTTCCTTTAATAATCCAGCAAGCATATCTGAATCAAGTCAATTTTCATCATTCTATTCACACAAGGAAACATTAGGTCGCTAAATTTGCTGTTGTCACAATCCCCGTTCTATGACAAGCTTTCAGAAAGAAATAAAAAATGTGAATGTTATTTGCCATAACCAATGTTTCAATAATTAATTATAGTCATCGAAGATACTACATCAACTAGAAATATAACGAAATTATACTATATGAGTAGATATAAATTTCAACTTAAAAATTGATTTTATGATATTAAGTTAGACTTAAAATTTATTTCTTAACGTAATATTAGAGTTATGAGTTTGAATTTATTTTAACGAGATTTGTTGTTTGTTGGGCTTATCGCACCACCCGTTATCGGTCCGTTATTAGACCACTTCTTAATGTCTAGTCCAACACTTGAGATGTATATGTCTCGACGTGAGGTGATCTGTTGGAGATTCTACATTGACTAGAAATAAGGTGAATTTACAATAAATAAATGGGTGCAAACCTCATCTCACCAACCAGTTTTGTGGGGTTGAATTAGGCTTAAAGTGATGGCAAACCTCTAGCCAAAGGACCAACCATAAGAGTAATGGCAAAAAGGATTAAAGAAAATTGGGCTTCATCTGAGTTGAGTAGTCCCAAGTTGATGTTCACCTGGGCTAAGGAAGATGTGAAGACCTAGTCTAAGATTCTTTATAAATATTAGAATAATATTTTGGACTTTGTATAATGCTCCTAGTAGAATAGGATTTTATTTGGACCATGTTTTGGGCTTGGACCATGTAGGGTAGTTTGGGCTTAACTATGGGCTAAGAGGAGTGGCGTATGGAAAATAGGATTTTTAATCTTAACTTGGAGACCAAGCTACTTCAAGTAGTGCCTCATAGTGTGGAGGGCATGAGCATGGTGTCAAACATTTGCTTACTTAGGTGGCAAGTCACACCTTGAGCAAGTTCTCTTTTTTACTCCAATTTTCAAGTTTCTAGACCATTTTTCCCTCTCTTTTTCCTTTTATCCTATAAATAGAGAGGCTTACCTTATGTAATCTTAGCTTGAATATGAGTATTGAATTGCTATCAAAATTGCCACACAATCTCTTGTTTTGAGCTCACTTTAGAGTAGTATTCTCTCTAGTCTACTTTAACTTCCTTCCGTAGGAGTTAGTCTCACATCTCTTAAGAATTCTTCACATAAAATCGAACCAAACACCTCTTCCTCTTCTCCATTTCATAGGTTCCGCATCACTACTCATCCATGGAGACTCCATTCATCAAGCAAGTCTTCAAGGAGCATGGAGGAAGGCCATCACAAAGTTAAGTTGGTTTTGTAAGATTGAGTTAGACTTAAAGTTCACTTCTTAACATGGTATTAGAGTCATGAGTTTGAGTCTATTCTAGCAAGATTTATAGTTTGTTGGGTCTATCGTGTCACCTGTTATCGAGCCGCTATCAGACCACTCATTAATGTTTAGTAACACACTCGGTATCTATAAGCTTCAGCGTGAAGGAGTATGTTGGAGATTGCACATCAACTAGAGATAAAGCGAATGTATAGTATATAAGTGGATGCAAATATCAGGTAATTTATGAAATAGGATTAATTTACTTTTGTATTTACTTAAATGAGTTGAATTTTTTTAACTTTAAGAAACAAGGTGAAGTCAAATGGGGGCTAGCAACTTCAAAAGGTAAAGTCGTCCTAACTGGCTCAATTTCAGCTGAGTTAGGATGAAATCGTACATGTACGACAACTTTTTCTTCTTTTTTTTTTTTAACTGAAGTCACCGTACCTTTAAGGACTTTAGTTTAAAACTTTGATTTTTTTCACTATAGTTAAAGTCATATGAGACTTGACGACTTTTATTTTTACTAAAGTCGTCATAATTATGCAGACTGTTTAAAAGATATTTTTTTATGAACAATTGGTTTTTAATTTTATTTAAAGTAAAGTGATTTTTTTTTATTCTTTTTATGATTAATGAAATTTTTTTATTCTATTATGTTTAATGAAATTTATTTATTTTTATTTAATTAATATGATATTTGGAATTAATTAATTGAATACACGACAAAGATAATAAAGTAAGAAAAAATTGTAGTAACATTAGTAAGAACTTGAGGAAAATTAAAAATAATTAAAATGAAATAACTAAATTGAAAATACATATAAATATGTATTTGTGTGATTCAGTATTATAGGGTGACCTTCTTCGTTGTCTTCTAGGTTTTTGGTTTCCTCCATGCTTTGATACATGGTAGTCATGTTTGATAAAGTGCATCAAACGAAACTTTAGAACTTAACTAATTTACATATTTAAATAAATGTGTTTGTTATATATAATCTTGCAATGACTCTTCTTGCACGGTACTACAAATAAAAACAATAAACATTGTAAATAGATAGAGGAAGAGAGAATACACTTTGTATTTTTATACTAGTCTGTCTTATTACACAGACTATGTCCAATTCTCTATCAACTGAGTTTCATGAAGCACATTAATTATTGATAAACATTTGGCAAGTGAATCGATCGTTAACGTAGTAATAAAATATTGTCCTCTGGGATTGATTCGTTGAATACTAGATTCCTAATTCACGCAATTTTGAGCAAATAAGATTCAATAGATTTGTAAGCATAGAATAATGATAAAAACTTCAATCAATATAAGAATTGTCAGAGGATTGATTTCGTACCCTTTCCTATAGAATTCGACTCCTTTTTAATTGATGTAAGTAATGTAATCATCCACTTGAGTTTACTTAGAGTTGTTTTACCCCTAATTCCTTAGTAGGTAAAATCTATTCATTGAATTCGAACTCCCAATTCCTTAGGTCAATTTATAAAAATTCAATAGAATCATGAAAAATGGATAATAATCTCTATTGCAAACTACTTAGATATGCCTAATTTTCCAATTGTGACATAACCTAACCTGTTTTGTTTATAATCGCAAACAATCCCTAATTTTCCAATTGTGAAATTGCTCATAGAATAAACAATAAATTCATAAACAGAGTACTAAGATAAATAACATTAACAAAACATCTATTGTAAAGAGTAGAAACTAAAATCCAGAGTCTTACATCAATCCTCCAACAAAAAGAAAATTAGTTTTGCATAATGAAAAAAAAAAAACTAAAACTAACAAAAGAAGAGAATGACGAAGAAGAAGAGAACCTCTCTCGTGAACTATCCTCCCCTTTTATCTTTTCCATGTTTTCTCCACTTGCTGAGGTGGTTACTTCTCTCCCTTAACCGTTGTCCCCCTTTTTATCTTTCTTTTATTTTCTTTTTCCTTTAAATCCTTGTCAGTCCATGTCATCTTAAGATTTCTCGCTAAAACATCCATAGGTTGTGGAAAAATCCACAGGCCACCTATGGAACTCATGGAAAGACTCACCGGACACCTATGGAACTGGAACATGCTGTTTTGTATCCTACAATTTGAAACAAAATCCATAGGTCATGGAAAATTCCACCAGGCACCTATGGAACACGTTGTTTTAAATCCTACATTTTTGAAGCCAAATCCACAAGTTGTGGAAAAATCTATCAGGCACTTGTGAAACATGTTGTTTTGTGTCTAACTAACTTCCTCCAAAACTGTTTAAACAAACAATGCATAAATCCAAATATATGATCCAAAACAAGATAATGCATGATGGAATTAGTCAAATAATGCACAAATGAATAAAAATGGCCTAAACTAATGCATGAATACACATATATTTTATCCATTTATCAATGTTATGAAGTATATTTTGAGTATTCATTGGGCTTGTAGTCACTCCTACTAACTTATTAAGTACTCTTTCAATAAGTCACTCCTAACTCAACACGAGAATTCTTTCGACTCTCAATCATTCTTGATTGACCCCATTCAAGTATTTTTTTTTCTACTAGCCACTTCTGACTTAAAAAAATGTTCTTATAATAACAGTCACTTTTGGCTATTAACCAAATAATTTTTTCTAAACAATCACTCCTGGCTGAGATGAAGAAATTACACGTTTTGTGATCACTGATCACACTTTTTCTCATCAAAGAAGATAATAGTTTGTTGACATTTGAAAGACTGAGGCTCTGTTTCTTCTAACTTGCATACTTGTACACTACCAAAATTCTCTTTTAAAGTTTTTTGTTGACCCAAAGATTTAAGCAGTACACTACATATGTTGTCTCTCACTTTCTTCTTTCTCTTCTTAAGTGGCTTTATATAGATTCGTGTTGCAAAACCATTTATGGTCATTGACTAACTTTCGCTATTTTGAATTTATTTTCCTTCCTTTAAAGTGCTTGATAGTGATGGATGTGATTAATGCACTCCATGCAATAATAAATTATCCTCTCTCTTTTTTTTCTTTTATCAACATCCCAATAGTTTGATGTACTTGTCTCCTTCTTGGACAATATGTTTTTCCTTTATTCGTGTCGTACGAATTGGAAAACTCTTTCAGAGTTGACAATTGTGTTGCTTAAGGATTTGTTCAAAAAAACACAACTTTAGCTCTTTGTTCAAGAATTTCTTTGTCATTTATCTAATAGATCTTTTTTGTCAAGAAAGATGTAAATATTCCCTACAATATAAAATGACCTTTTGTGATTTTCATTTTAGTACAAAACTAATTTACTTTTATGTATTTTGTTATCTAAGAACATTTATGATTTATCGAACACAAACTAAGGCTGCATAGTAATATATTGTTTGTCAAACAAAGACAAAGTACTTACACCTTTCATGATATATGTTATACATTAAATCATTGTCTTTTAAGACGAAATATAATCACATTTTCATACTTAATTATTTTTAATTCTTAGTTAAATAGGATGTTGGATATTTAAATAAAAAATTAGATTCAATAAAATTAAATTAATTGTATTGAAATTGTGACATTTCTCGTTCAAATATATAGTTAAATTAACTCAGATTCAAAAAAGAATTAAAAGAGAATATAAATAAAGAGTTTAAGTCAACAAACAAAAATTCACATTACCATCCAATTCTAAAAATGTTATATTATCACTTTTATTTAAAATATATTTAATTCATGGTTCTCTCACCTTCAATTCTTACTACAAATTCAATAGTAAACTTTTATAATTTTTTCCTTCTAAATTAATATAAGTATAAAGACAAACACGTATTCCTTGTGGATATGATATTTTTTAAATTGACCATAATGTACACTTGAAGGTTTCATGGATCAAGTTTTCTGTGGTGTTGTTTACTCCTTCAATTTGGTCATTCTTTCTTTTTCTGATAAAAACTATTCTATCAATCTTTCTTTTTTTTCCTATTGGTCTTCACGATTTCTATTTGTCACATCACACTTCTTTTTTGTACGCATAAGTTTGTTCAACTTTGGAAAAGGAAATTTTGAGATAGAAAGAATTTGTCGAAAGCAAAAAAGAAAAAGAAACAAGATAACATCACTACTGAGCTATTCCACCTTTAAAAAAAAAAGTTCAAGAATTTTATCTTGAATTTAAACCACTTTTAGCTCTTAGAAACACCTATAATGGATTATGGGAGATTGGACTTTTATTTCTTCTTCAAATCTTACTTGATGTTAATAAAAAATAAGTAAAAAATAAATAAACATAATATCACAAAGTGGTAAAAAAGCAGAAAAAAAATAAGTGTGGTAAAAAGCAGGAAAAAAAAACATAATATCACAAAGTGGTAAAATGCAGGAAAAAAATAAAATGCAGGCTGTGGGGTTCGAACCCACGCGCACTTATGTGCAGAAGATCTTAAGTCTTCCCCCTTAACCACTCGGGCAAACCTGCTTGATGGTTATGATTAATTTCATTTAGATTAAGACGTAAGTATTTTCTATAATTAGACAATAATTATATGGTTTCTTAAAGTATTTATTCTGATAATTTCTTTTGTGCGTATTCATTCTCGCCAAATTTGATTAGAAAAATAAAAAATAGTTCACATTAAAAATATTATATAATGTTAATTTCAAATTAAAAACTATTCTAAATTTTAAATAAATTATCATTCACATTATTAAGAGTGAGGAATATGTTTAACAAAAAAAAATATCTCCATTGCTCTTGAAATATAAATCATATTAAGAATTCAAATATTAAAGTAAGGAAAAGTAAAACTCAAATATTTTATAAAATAAGTTATTATCAATAAATCAATTAACAACTACTTAAGTTATTATCAATCAATATATTTCAAAACATGGCTACATATATCACTATTACAAAAAAAAAAAAGTACATTTTATATTGGTTGTTTATGAGATATTACATTAGTTAAATACTCAATGTAAATATTACCAATGTAGAAGTCATACACATATTACGTCAATTACAAAATCGATGTAAACTAAAAATACAAGGTTGGATATTCATGGATGTAGATGATAGAACAAAAAAACACCAATTGCATCGTTTATGTACATAATGAGTGTTTCTTTCACAAAAATAATAAATATTTATTTTTTGAATCAATATATTACATCACTTAAGGCATGAATCAATGCTTCAATTTTGAAACAATATTATAACAAATAAATCGATGCAGTTTTCAATATATTTTCAACCTATAATTGTGATTGTGATGCGCATCTCTCCTTTTTCTCAATTTTCCTTCTCTTTCTCTAACCATTCTCTCTCTCAAATCTCTCTAGTTTTCCTCCTTCTTACCTTATTTATTACATAATTTAATCATACATTTTATAGTTGAGGAGGTAAGCATCAATTCTAATTAATCAAATTTTCAAATAGAGTAAGTTTGTACTAACCTCATGCAGTATTTCTTTTCTTGATTTTCTTATGATTTTATCATCAATCTTGGTAAGATTAGTTGAAAAAAATATAATCTCAACTTCTTTTATCACGTACTAAAATTTGGTTATGCTTGAAAACATTGCTCTAGGTTCTAAATTTTTGAGTAAGTTCTTATTTGAATTGACATTATTTGGGATGAGGAGCTATAGGTAAGGGAAACTAGCTCAATCCCTATTAATATTACCAACTAAATAATTTGAATAATTGTGTGTTGTTGAATATTAATGTTAATTTGATATGTGTTGTTGAATTTGATTTTTTTTTTCATTAATTTTATTGTTGTGTGAACATTATCCTTTTTTATATTTATCAGTTGAGTTAATTGGTTTTATCTGAGATTAAGTTTGAATTGAATGTAGTGTTTTTGATATGAGGAATGGGTAAAAACACCCACATAGAACTAATTGGAACCATTGATATTTTTGCTGATGTTTCTAAGTCATGCAAACTTGTTGGGCAGGTTAGCTAGTCACTGGATGAAAGTGGAAAATTAGAAATTCAAAGAGCTCAAGATGGTTGGGTCCCTGCATAATTCAAACCTTGACATGCAAGCCTTTTTTAGAGTCTTTGAACAAGCTTTAGTTGTTACTTGTTGGGCAAGTTGAATTTTCGCTAGGGGAGCAAAAAATTCACTTGTCGTTAGAGGTTATTGGCTACGCAAGCAGAATTCTAGTTAAGTGAATTTCAACATGTGCTTATAAAAAAATGTAAGTCACAGATTGAGATATTAGGTGATGAGAATGTGAGGGAGAGTTCTCACACATTGTAACATATGTAGATGTGCAAACTTTAGTATGATGAGCTTATCTTAATTTCATGATTCGTGGATTCGCTTATAAATCAACATTATGGATTGGATCAAATGTTGGTTTCTAGTATATTTCGCTCCTTAAATATCTTTTATTAATAAGATTTGTATGTGATCTTTATGATTTTTGAATATTGGTGTTTTGATGAAATTAAATTGTTTTTAGTTATCTAATTACAATGTTTCCTTTATACATATTTTCTTAAATTCAAAAATAATCTCAATATTTTCTTAAACTAAAAAATAATCTCAATAACTTATTCTTGTATATGTTTTTTTTAACTGTAATTCCAATACTATGTATACACACAAATATAAGGAAAATATCTAAAAGTGAATAGAGTTTTTCTTTTATTTCAACTTCATTTGTATAAATATTTGTATCGATACGTACTGTACAAACCCTTTGACTAGTTTATTGCATAAATGGTAATTTAATTTCTAAAGTGTTACCGTAATTGTCAATTAGAAACCAAATTGTAAAAAAAAAAAAATGTATGTATTTTATCAACACAAATAGTGAAATTTGTCCAAAAATAAAATTAAGTGCATGAATACTTCCATGAATTAAAACATAAGTATTCATTACTACTAAAGAAAATTAAACTATTTATATGAGAAGACAATGTATAAGTACCACACATAATCTAAACAAAATAAGTACTAGTTTCTAATTTGTAGGAAATATTTAGTCATTCATCACGAATTTCTTCAATTGTGTTAGTGCCCAAAAAATTATTATTTGCAAAAAAAAAAACTAAAATATGAAATAAAATATTCATAATAGTATATATGAAATATATAGTCAATTTTTTATAATTATTTAAATTGTTTTAATACTCATTTCTAATAATCAACAATACTGAATATGAATATGATACACATCCAGCATAATATAATAACTACATTTTCTCTTGACAGATAAGCATTTTACTATGTTACAAACATAATAAAAAAAATATTCAAATACCATTGATATCATAATCTTAAAAAGAATAATAATTACCTAAATAAACAAATTGATAACCAAAGAACTTTATCAACATTAATCTTGTGGATGTATTTCAGTTTGTAAATTCCACATCACATTCGGCTGAATAAGTCATTTTCAGTTTGTCTCGTGCGGCGTAGGAATTTACAATTCGAAAATTATATTCCTTGTATTTATGAATGTTTGTTTAATTTGATTAAAAGTTACCTAAAAAACTTAAAGGATATTTATGCCAAAAGAAGCAATTATTGAAACGTTTAATTATACTTAAAATACTTTTTATAAATAATTAAAACGCATTAAGTAGCTAGTATAATATAATCAAGTATTTTGAGAGAGAAAAAAAATTGTGATAGTGTTATTTGTGTAAAAAAAATCACAAACAATACATAAACAAGTACTTCAAAGAAATGGGTTAAATATGTTTTTGTCCCTTAACTCTCAATGAATTTTGGAATTAATTCATTTGGAAATCTTGAACCAAGTTAGTCTTTCATCTTCTGAAATACATGAGATGTAGTTTTTCTGATCAAATCTTATTAAGTTTATTTGATATTTCAAATGTCTTTCATAATAGTATTTGACTTAACATTGAAGTAAAAATGTGTCAAACAATATAAATAACTCAAATACAATCCTGAAATGCTTATGAAACATCAAATAAACCTAACAAAATTTGATTTAAAAGACTAAATACATGTATTTCGAGAGATAAAAGACTAAATTAATTCAAAATTTTTAAATAAACTAATTCCAAAATTTACTGAAGATGGAGGGACAAAAACATATTTAACCTCAAAGAAACTTAACCCACAAAGGAACAATTTTTTTTTTTTACCACAAGCTGCTACTACAATAAAGATTAGACATTTTCTATAGGATTGTTACAGATATTGTAATGTTATTATACTGATTACAAAAATTAGGTCACTGAAAAAAAAAAACAAATTGTAGTAATAAACACCAGAAAACACAAACAAATAATCGCACTTATCACAGGAGAATGAAAAAGATTTTTCATACTGAAGTTTCACATTATCATATTATATGAAATTTTCGTGATTATCTCTCTCTTTGTAAGTATACACAAATTTTAATATCATTTCATCTGTTTAGTTTTTAAGAAAAAGAAGGATAAACCCAAGATTTCCACTACAACATATCATGAGAAAATTGAACAAGGATCCATGTCATAGAATATTCCATTCAATGCATCTGTAATACAACACTCTAGGGTAGTGCACCCATATAAATCCCGCTTGAAAAATCTACATGAAGATTTTTGTTACCAAAAATATAAAAAAAAAATTGCAGTAGATTAAAGAAGCCAAGGAAAAACGAAATTTTTAATCTTAAACAGATAATGGTTGGACTCAGGAGTAGTGTGTAGATCGCAATGTTCTGTCATTTTTCATCTGCGGCTGAGAGTGTTTTAAAGTAGCAACATAGCACAATCTAAAACCTCAAACTTTTATTGAAAAGTCTCAATTTTGAACTCACTCGGAAGTGATGGAGTCGCACGTGGATCTGGGTTTTCTCCTACACGCTCTCATGCCATCTTGGAACTCCGTTAGTCCTCAACACTCAACCCCAATCTCTGCTAATTCACCGATTATACGAAAATAATGATCAATTTACAATCTTTTCCCTCTTTCATAAACTGGGTCAGGTTCCTTTGCTTTCGGGGTTCTTCACTTACTTGGCCATTGCTGGATCCGTTCTCCCTGGGAAAGTTGTTCCTGGGGTTGCTCTACCTGATGCAACTCGTCTTCACTATCGATGCAATGGTCAGTTATAATATATGCATGTTAACGACAATGTGGTCGTTCTTTTATATATACATAAGAAAAAGTGTGTTGGGGGATTTTTAACTATGTTTACATTTTCTCAGGTCTGCTCTCGCTTCTTCTGTTGGTTGCGCTTCTTGGGATCGGTGCCAATATGGGTTTTGTGTCTCCCACTGTATGTGTTCCCTGAGTTTTTCTGTTTTTTCTAGTTTTATTATAGTGAACTCATGAAATGGAAGATGGATTAGATTGTTCAGCTTCTTTCGTGAAGATTGAGGTTAAGATGTTTAATGTGCTTTTGTGGTAATTATTGCAGGCCATATCAGACAGAGGACTTGAGTTGCTGTCCACAACGTTTCTCTTTAGTTTTCTTGTATGTAAGCTTAGAGTTGATATTTCGAGTGCCAAAGTTTGGCATCTGATCATTTATTGGACTAAACTTACATGCTCTATAAGTGTTTTTGGTATTGTTATCTGATCAGAATTGAAATTTCGTATTTGATGCGAACTTTTATTACTTGTATTATCGAGTTGAAACTCTAATTTTGATTAGATTACACCCAAAAACACCTTCTAAAACCGAACTTGCCTGTAGTTTTGTGTAATTTATTATTTGTCATCTTTGTCTATTTAAATACTCTAAGTGACATGTATTCTTGGATTAGTGTCTCTTCCCGAGATTAGCAATTTGTTCACAAGTTACGGCTGATTTGAATGTTACGTTTTGCTGCTAAACTAGTATATGTTGAACATTAATTTGTTTGTTTTTCGTATTTAAGGTTTTCTACTTTTCTTCAATAGGTTGCATGCACTGATCTTGTTGTCGAGGCCATTGCTTCACCAATAATGGGGCTCATTTGTAAATACCAATTTGGTATAAATATATTAGTTTTCAAATCCATCCTACAGATATACTAGAAATGAAATTATGAACATATTACATTTTAAAATCAATCAACAATATAGTCTTATCCTATTGGATGAGATGGCCACTTACTCCATTGGGCTCTATTAGTAAAACTGGTTAGAGCGTGGTCTTTTCAAATGGTTTGTATGCAGTTTTCTTTGACATTCCTTAACCTGTTTAATTGAACTATTCCATTTGATCCATTTTTAAACTTAACTGATGAAAAGAAATTATATGACCACTATGTGGACATCAATACCTTCTTCCTGCAGTTAGTGTTCAATCACTTCTACCTACATTTTGGTTATCCCCTTACAAATTTGACATAGGATGGTTTATTTCAATCATCATTTATGATGTTCTTACTATTCAGCATGGCATGATAATTTTATACCCTTTTGGTTGTCAGTTTTGTTGATCTTTTGAGTAAAAATGGCAGGTGACCCTGGTACTGTATTTTTCTGGTTGCGAGTCACAAAGTAAAGGTTCATCTCTAAAACCTCATATCAGTGGGAACCTGATACATGATTGGTATATTCTAAATTGAAATTACTTTAGCTAATGGCTAATTTAATTGAGAAGTGGGGCCATATATTCTAAATTGATATTTTGCTTTCTTTTTATTTAAATAGGTGGTTTGGAATACAACTAAATCCTCACTTCATGGGTATTGACCTCAAGTATGTGATTTTCCCAAATTTCCTGCTTGTTCTCATTTCACTTGACTGTTTTCAATTTAAGCCATGTTAAAAATATATTTTTATTCCCCATCTCTGCCAGTGAAAGATGTATTTTCTTTTTCTCATTTAACTTGACTGGTTCAATTCTGATTTATGATCTTACTATGAATGATACATCTTGCCCCAACCTACCAATGAAATTTGTATCTCATCTAGAATACCATCATGATTATTCTGAATATCAAACTCTGGTTTTTATATGATCTGTAGATTGTTCTATTCTTTTCTTTGAGAAACTTGACTCAGTTTTCCCTGCAAGGTTTATTGACAACCTACATGTCATGTTTTGACATCCTATTTTTTTAACACTGGCCAAACAGACTAGGTCTTAAAAAAAGTAGAAAGCATAAATGTGTGTTTTAAAGAATAAAAATTGGAATTTTTATACTGGACACTGTACTAGTAATCATATGATAGAGCAAACATGGATAAGAGATGCTTGTATTGTGTTGTAATTTTAACCTACAAAAAAGGAGATATCGATGTAACCATAAATAGAATAACAAACGGTTTTCAAATCGGTCTTAAGACATGAATAATAATTCTTGAAGTTATTTGTGCCCTTCTGCACATCCTACTCTCATGGCCAAATTTTAAATTTTTTATCTTTCAATGTTTGTTCTATATTTCATCATTTGGCTAAATTTGGGATAGTATCCTTATCCTTATTTTCTTAGGTTTTTAAATGCCCTTCTGCATATTCCTTAGATTTTTATTTTCACATCATTTGTACATATATTTCACATGCATGTCCACTGATTTTTGCATATAAGATTACATCATCAGCATATTTAACGAGGTGTGAATGATAACTGAAATCAATCTGGCATTTTGTTATGGATTTAATGGATTATCAAATTGCAGATTTTTCTTTGTTAGAGCTGGAATGATGGGGTGGCTACTTATCAATTTATCTATTCTTATGAAGAGCATTCAAGATGGTACTTTGAGCCAGTCAATGATTCTCTACCAGCTATTCTGTGCAGTAATCTCAAAAACTTTCATGTCTGTTGCAAAATTAAAATGTGCTATATTCTGTGCTTGACATGTGAATTTCTGCATTTCTATTCCAGCTATACATCCTGGACTATTTTGTACATGAAGAATACATGACATCCACGTGAGTTACATATGTTCCACTAGAAGACTTGGGTTCTATAAATTTCATCATGGGTTACCTGTTATGCTAAGTTTTAAGATGTTGATACTCATTCACTTTATTGCCAATTAAAATTCTTACACCAATGAGAAACTTTCATATGATGAATTTTTAATAAAATCTACCTTCGCATTGATCCATATTTTGCTTATAAAATTTCACATTTTTTATGCAATTTAAATATGTTTAAATTAATTTATAATATACTTTTCAAATGAACAAGAACATCAACAAGTTGGCCATCGAAAACAGGCTTGAAAGTGGTAGGTTTTTGTGTTCTTTTCTTTTTTTAATATTTTTGAATGGGGCATGGTGACATTGGAAGTGCAAGCACCTGGATGGAGAAGCATGCATGGCCTAGTAGAGGTTCAAAGTCAAACCATAACCATCACACCTCTAAGTCCTAAATCCATTTACAATATTTTTAGAGGAGAGGGAAGGGGATGGGGTGTTTGTGACACTGATGCTAATTTATTTTGCTGTAAAAGCCTCAGTACTTTTGCTATGATAAAGTTTGTAGTCACAATGCATGAATCACTTTAACTTTCTGCATCAAGGAAAGAAATATGAAGTACTAGTACTACTACCCATTGTAGAATTCCTAAGATAATAAATTGACATAATTGAATTATATGCCATAGCTGCATTAGGTGGATGAGTAGTTGTATTATCTGCAGTTCTTGATAGGGTGAAACATGATTTTTAAAATTCGCTTCAAAACATTAGATTGTAAAAACCAGGTTGTGGAGGAACGAGTATAACTTATAAGTACAATGTCCAAAATACAATGGGCCTATTTGGGTTAGCTTCTTCATAAGCATTATCGGAAGAACAAAATAAGAAGGGAAAATGAAAAAAATTTATACACTAAAATTAACTTGTGCATGAGTTAAAAATCATCTTGTAGAGAAGCTAATATAAGAGAACTTTTATAAATTAGTTTTGGCATAAGCTTAGTTAAAATTTTTACTGAAAAGTCTACTCGAATAAACCAAATATGTGGGTAGAACAATTTATCAAAACCCAGGATCTAGGTTCAACACAGTATATATACATAATTTTTCATCTAAAAATCTACAAAGATTTAACTGAACAACATTTCTCCTGAATTTTACAGTAAACTGTGATCAGGATATCCATTTGATCAATCACATATGATCCAATTCCCCTTTCTAACCTTATTATTGTTTTGTCTTCTGCAGCTGGGACATAATTGCTGAGAGATTGGGCTTCATGTTGGTCTTTGGAGATTTAGTGTGGATACCTTTCACTTTCAGCATACAGGTATTTGCCATACTTGTGAATTTGGATGAGAAATAGAAGAGTTCGAACTTCCAATTTGTTTGTGTAAGCAGGGGAAACGTTACCTTTTTTGTTCATAGTCATACATACAGTTGTAAACTGAACTTTTCCATTCATGAACTTAGTTTCACCTCTCAAAGGTGTTTGAGGAGTTCTTGTGTTGACATTGAATACTCCATTCTGTTTGTCATCTTGATTGTGGATTAACTTGAAAGTGATTTTGGTGGATGGTCAGTCACTACTACGTATGTAAATCAGGTCTGTATTAGGTTAGGCTAAGTCTAAAGGACAGAAAATTCTGACAGATCTTATTCTTGTCCTTTATTACCAGCTGAGGGTCCTTCTGAAACCCAACGGTTGGAGGATCTGCAACATACACAAGTATGATCCATAAAACACAAACAAGAGCAATCTTTAAAATAAAATAAAAAAAGCCTAATTGAACAAATTTTCCATCCAAATGGCCTTCTGATCTTTTGCTTGGGCATGGAAGGAGGTTCCGTAGTGTCCTTTTTGACAATTGTGCTGGGCTTTTCATCCATTATCTGATTTTTTTTTTCTCTGTTTATTGTATTTATGTGTGATATAAGTCATTTTCTACTCTGGCCACTTTCTCAAGTTCTATGGTATACCAGCCTTTTGTGAATAAATCTTTTGGTATAAAGTATATATGCCGAAACTTGCCAATGCATGTAATGATGTTTGTCGACATGTAAAAGAAATTGGTGAGATGGAGTCAACGATTATTATTTGTTCTGTTGATTTCCTGAGCACACTTTTGTCTTGCCAATTTGAACTATGACACATGTTCTATTTGGGTGAATTGTGACAATCAATATACTAGTAATTTATTGTGTACAAGTAATAATGAATCATGATCACATCATCTATTTAGAACTTGAATAATTAGTATAGTAGTTTTATTAGCTGTGGTACACTCTGTATTTTAAATTTGTTTCCCTAGTAGGAATATTTGCTTAGGTAATTGTGAGGATTTTGGTAGGTTGATTTGATCATAGTCTTTTTGACTTATTATGATTCTGAATACTAAGTCAATTATTCAAAAAATGGTATCGATTATATGCCGCCTGGATATTTGCACATGCATATAAAGTGCAGTGCTTTCAAATGCTTTAAATCATGTTTCTTTTCTTTCCTCTTTTTCTGTACAAAAGGAAGCACAAGAACATCAATCATATACAGTTAATTCAGTAACTAAATACTTGGTGTATTACTCATCCGTGATAGAATCAGTTGAAGAAGATAACCTACTGAACTAAAAGAAAACTAGTTGGAAAACAATGCCTAAAGGCCTAGAAAACGGGCCAATGAAGAATTTGAATTTGCATTCCTCTTAGAATAATGCTGCTTTTTCAGATAGCAGCCCCTGACTTATAATTTCTTCAATGTGTGCATAAGTACCATTACAATTGTTAAATATGAAATGTGTGTTATTTATGTCTTCCTTTTTGTTTGCTCTGGTTTCTGTCTGACATTTTAGATTTCTATAAATGAGGGGACTTTCCAAATCATTTTCCAAGAGACTCTCTTCCTCTCTTGTTAATGCATGTTTTTCATATTTAAATAAGAGAAATTTCTCATATGCTGAATCCATTTTGTTTATTTTCTTTTGTGCGTGTGTACGTGTGAGCTATGGTCAAGACTTGATAGTAACCAACAAAGGTATAAAGCACGCTTCAAACATAGTTCATCTGTGTTGGAAATGAAACTTGCTACTGATTTATTTAGCTCCATATTATATCTATTGCATTAAAATCTTGCATGTATTGACAATCTGCAATTGCTATTAGGGGTGGTGGCTATTGAAGAACAGTGTGGAGTTAACAACCGCTGCCGTGGTAGCTAATTGCTTTGTCTTCTTGATCGGGTAACTTGTAACATGTAAAAGTGACTTCTGTAATGCATATACTCCTGAAGTGACATAAAAGAAAATTTTATGAAGACTGAAACTGATCTAATAAACTCATACATTTCTATCAGTAAACCTTATAAACTGTAATTTGTGTAATATAACCGTGCAGATATATGGTATTTCGAGGAGCAAACAAGCAAAAACACGTGTTCAAAAAGAATCCAAAGGCTCCTATTTGGGGTAAGCCTCCAAAAGTTGTTGGAGGCAAGCTACTAGCGTCTGGTTATTGGTAAGCTTTCATTTATGTTGAAATTACAGGGTTTTAGATATAGGGGTAAAGGAGAATATAGTGTAACACTCTGAAACTGATATTCAGTATGAAGTTTTACAATGTGATGCAATAATAGATAAGCACTGGCCTTGTTCATACAAACACTAGTGACTAGACTCTTAATAGTGAACTAAGGAAACATCATGAAATATAAAGAAATATGGAAACTCAGAAACAGGAAAACTAATCCTAAATACTGTTTGATATCCCTTTTTCTTGTTCTCTAACTACTTCTGATGTTATGAGGTAAAAAGAAAAGATGATTGTCATATTTTTATGGGATTCATATGCATGCCTGGCTTATTTTTTGAACCCTTCATATAGCTCATAATTTGTGACAAACTTCTTTTTGCAAGAATTTATATTTGGTGCTGTCTTTAATCATTTGTCATCCTAGAGCTGGCTATAGCAAAGTTCATATCCTTATTCTTTTTCTTATTGAAGTCATGAATCTTTCTTATTTTTATTGTTCTTATTATGTTGAAGGGGTGTTGCTAGGCACTGTAATTACCTAGGGGATTTGCTGCTTGCTCTCTCCTTTAGCTTACCTTGTGGGATAAGGTGATCTCCTTAACTAGTTGCTTTATTATGTTGACATAAATCATGGATATTTGTTATTTTTCTAAAAGAAATTAATGTCAAACATTTGTATTTAACTCATTTTTGCAGTTCACCAATTCCATACTTCTATCCAGTTTATCTTCTTATTCTGTTGATTTGGAGAGAGAGAAGGGATGAAACTCGTTGTGCAGAGAAGTATAAAGAGATATGGGCAGAGTATCGTAAACTTGTGCCATGGAGAATATTGCCTTATGTTTATTAGGAGCATAATAAGGGCTTCATTTTGCCAATGCTACTAAACACTTTGATGTAAATTGGTTCTTGGATCTTTTCTTGTTTGTGTATGGATTATCATGCTCATGGCTTTCTTTTTTATGGCCATCTCTTTTTGATATGATATTTCTCTATTTGTTTTGAAATGAGAATGGCATGGTGCAAGATCCTTGGCTTATCTTATAATCACCAGTAATGTTGGGAATGATATTCCTATTGGAATCAAGTTGAAGTCGCATGTCAAAATAGTTGCTTCCTTAGTAGAATGTTAAAAAACTGTTGGATTCATAATGAGAAACAATTTGCTTAAAAAAGAAACAAAATCATTGATTTCTTGAAGATATAAAGATTTTGCAGGTTGTACAGTGGGACACACCAGAACTGCTGAAATGCAACTACCAGCTCTTAATGCTCCAAATCCCTTTTCAATTTTCTAATTACCATGAACATTGAAAATGGTAAGTATGAAACTAAGACCACAACTAAGAGCATGAAGTTAATATGTGAATACACAAAAAAAATCCTGACATTTTCGTTGTTACCCTTGTCGAGAACAAAAGTTCAATATGCTTTAGTAAATTTCACGTTATGTTCTCACAGCACTTGAATTCCTAAAATTTCCCTCACATGTTTTCTTGACATAACTAATGTATGCTCCATATGTATTAATTTGATCTAACTTTCATTTGGAGGGGACTAATTTTTTTAAATGACAGTATCTTCTTTCCTTGACATGCAAGGAATAACAAAAGCCTTTAGAATTTTAAGTCAGCAATGCTACCTACTATTGTTGATTTAAAACGATTTACAACACTGGAAATTATATTCTAAATATTACTTCCAATTCTCATTAAGATATATAATGTTTCACTTCAAGCAACGAAGGTTGTGTAAAAACATTGAAATACCCAACGAAGGATGTGTAAAAATATTGAAAATACAAGGTGATACGATCCTATCCAGAAAAAAGTACAATTGTTTCTAAATTTGAATCATCAAGAGGCACGACATGAATAAATCAGAGAAGAACGCAGAATAAGACAGAGATGGAGGATGCTACACATAGATGGAGGATGCCACAATCTAGCAGATTGATAAGTCAAGTGAAGATTTGTCATAAAGATGTTATTCTTTGATAAGAACCAAAGGCCCTAAGCCAAGAACAAAGAGAATCCTCTCTTTAATGAAATAAAATTCAATATATGACTAAAAGTCTACATTAGTTTTTTATACCTCTATATATAGGCACATAAGTTTAAGAAAACCTGAAAACCTTACAAGAAGGCCCAAGCTCAAAAACATACAAACATAAACTAATTTATAAAAGAAAGCCTAAAGCCAAAAACATAGAACATAACTAATTTCTAAAAGAAAACCCAAAGGTTGATCTTCAAGTTCATATTCAAGTTCTTCTTGTATAGAATCTTGAGATAGTCCTCTATCACAAGGGAGAGTTCAATTGTGTTTCTAAAATCTATTGTACACTTTTTGCAAATATTGTGTTATAGGGAATATTTAAACGACAATTTTATACAGTAAATATTCAATCTATGGTAGTTGCATTTGATGAAATAATCATGCAAAACTTATTTTCTTGTTAAAATCGTTTTAGTTATATGAAATTTTGTCATGACTATCCTTTTATGTTAGAGCAATAAAAATAAAATGAAATGCAAAGTATAAAGATAAAGGAGAGAATAAACATCATTTTTATACTAATTCATCCAATCGGTAGACTGTCATATTCTCGATCAATTGAGTGAGTTTCATTAAGTAGACTAGTGTTGTGAAGTACAATTTGAGTATTCTTTGTGCTTATAGTCACTCTTGACTAATTCTTTGAGTACTCTTTCAACAAAATACTCCTGGTTCAAATCGAGTATTATTTCAGATCTTAGCCACTTCTTGTAGACCTTGTTCAAATATTCTTTCTATAAGTCATTTTTGACTCAGTTTGAGTATTCTTTTGCCTCTCAATCACTCTTTGTTGACCTGTTCATCTATTCCTTTTACATGTCATTTTTTTTTCAATTTGAGTGTTTTTTTACCAAACAGACATTCTTGGTTAAGATAAGATGTTTACAATGAAGTGATTAGTGATCACATGATTGCTCACTAGAGATGTTGATCATATGTTGATGTATATAACATTGATGTTGGATTGAACACAAATTGTGTTCCTTTTGAAGATTTTTGTTAGCTTAGAAAACTTTAGCTATGTTTTGGTATTACAAAATGTAGTCTCTCTCTTTCTTATTATTCTTCAATTTCTTTATATAGTATTCAAAGAAAGTAGTCAATGTGAAATTGTTTTTTGTCATTCAGGAGTTTAATGTTTTTTTAATGTATTCCTTTGTAAGAGCTTGACATCGATAAATGCATTTAATACACTTAATGCAATAATAAATGTTATTTTCTTTTTTACATCCCAATTTTTGGATGTATTTACCTTCTTCTTGAGCAATGTGCATTTCCTTAATTTATCCAAATTTTAGTGTCGTACAAAGTAGACAACTTTTCTAAAGTTGACCATGCTTAGTTTATGGATTTATTGAAAAAAAAAACATTTCTTTGTTTAAAAGATACTTCGATGTAGTGTTATCAATATCGGATAACGTAAAATATTGGTGATCCAAAAATCCTTTAAAAAGTTATAATGGAAACCATAATGATTTACGGTAAAAACATTGCGGTCAAAAGAAATATAATATCACCACATATAATTCTAATATAAAAGTAATTATATTATGTCTAAAAATTAAAATAATAATAACATCATATCAAAACACTTCAAATTTGAAGTTTGAAACATAAAATAAAAACAAATCATAAAATAGATCTATTAAGTTTCTAATCATCAAATTCTTCTTCAATCCCAACATAATTATCTTCAATATTACCATCCAATGAGGTATATTCTTCCTCCTCTTCCCCTTCTGAAAGACTCTTCTCAAAGTTAAGTAATCTTTAAAACTCAGAATCAAAGCTATCATGCAATTCATTTTGAACCCCAATTTAAGTCTTCTCTTTACCCTTCTTGGTTGGTGTTGGAGTTGCACCTGGACCTTTCTTAGAAGCATGGGAAGATCCAATAACAATACCACAACTTGATGGTTGCTTTTTTTTATTGGTTTTTTGTGCGCTCACATCTTTATGAACTACATGCAAACTTAAAATCTTGATTGCTAGCTTTTGTAAGTTGGGAGTTGCATGCTTGTAACTCTTCCACCATTGAGCTACAAAAGCAAAGAAAGTAACTTAGAATGTAACCATTATATCTTAATGCAATTTAGAAAGTGTTTAAGTCTCGTACTTAGGATTGTGGTCTTCCTTGATTCTTTGGCAAAAACATCACCAAAGAGTCCACTTGCAATCTAATAGAGAGGCAACTCAGTTAAAAAAAATTGTTGCACATCCTTACTTGACACCAACCCCTTGATGCAAGCATACAATCCATTTATAAACTCGAAATCATATTTCATGTCTGAGTTAGAATAATAAAACTTTGGGTTTAAGAAGTGACCAGTTGCACGCAAGAGGTGATGAAATTGACATGTCCATCTACTATCAATGATTGCAAATACATCATTGTATTTACTTTCATTGTTGTTGAATGAATTCATTATAGTTTCCTTGGCTTTCTCCATTGTTATATATATATATATATATATATATATGTATATGTATATGTATATGTATATGTATATATGTATATACATATACATATATACATATATACATATACATATATACATATATATGTATATACATATATATGTATATATGTATATATGTATATATATGTACATGTATATATGTATATATGTATATATATACATATATACATATATACATATTGTACATGTACATACATATATATATATATATATATATATATATATATATATATATATATATATTCTATAACTCTTTTTTTTTCCCATCCACTAGATGACGCACATGAAAAAGAGGAGTTGTAACTTTGAGAGTAAATACAACATGATTCAAAAATGAAGGCATAAGAACAGTTTTTGTAGTCTCCATCCCCTTAGCTTACGTAGATAGCTTGTTATTGCTCCATTCATCAAAAGTGAATATCTTTCTCAAATTTTCCTTCTTTTGGTGCAACCTTTATAATGATAAATAGGATGTATCAACCTTGTAACTACATGCCTTACCAATTCTCTCTTATTTGTAAATTGTCTCGGCAAATTCAAAGTACTAGAATGGCTATAGATAAAGCCAACAAGACTAACTCCTCTTTAAATTGTCTTTTTTATCAAAGGAAGCTTTCCAATATCTTCAAGCATTAAATCTATACAATGGGCAACACAAGGAGTCCAATAAAGATGGGGCATTTTCTCTTCCAACAACTTACCAACCAACACATAATTGTTCCCATTATCTATTATAAGTTGAAAAACATTTTCTTCTCCAATTTCCTCCACAAGAGAATCAAGCATCTCAATAGTTTTTTCTCCTATCTTCACAAATTTAAAACCATCAATGGACTTGATAAACATTGCCTCTAAGGGAGCTAACAAAAAATTTAATCATGAATCATTGTTTTCGATCATTCCATGCATATGACATAATAGAACAATTATGTTTCCTCCACGGGAATTTATGATCCTGCAACAACTTCTCAATGTAATCAACTTCCTTTTCTTCCACCGTTATTTCTCCTTTTATCATTACTAGTAGTGGAAATTTCAACTTCATTCACTATCATGATTATCATTGGTTGTAATATATCCAGGATTGATAGAGGAACTGTCTGTTTTTTCTCTATATAATTTTCAAAGTTCGTCTCTCACATTTTTTGGAGTCTTGGTGCAAGTAGCAACATTACCCTTCTTTGCCATTAGATGTTCTTTTACTCTGGTAAATCTTCCTTTCATAACTTTCCCATAATAATTACAAACATTTGTATTTAAATTTAATTCATCATCAGGTGACAATGTTTCCAAACTGAATCACTTCTGTGAGATGCTTTTGAACTATCCTAATCATTGGCCATACTTGTTGCTAGAAAATAGGTATATTTTTTGCAAAATAATTATAGTAAAAGTAGAAAAGTAGAAAAAAAAACATTAAAAAAAACAGACTTGGCGATGGCAGGCAACGACAACTAGTGGTGGTTGGCTATACCAGACGACAATCGATGACAACAGTGGTGGTGGTTGTTGGTAGGCAAGGGAAAAAGAGATGGGAGTGATTGTTTTAGGTTAATTAAAATTTTACTACAACTGTTGGTGGATGCAGTAACATAGTGTAAAAGGTTAAAGGAGTTATGTGCATTAGGTTAGATTAAATAAAAGGTTAAATATGTTTTTGATTCCTTAGCTTTCAGTAAAAATTGAAATTAGTCCTCTTTGAAATTTTGGACAAATTTAGTCTTCCTCTTTAGAAATGCGTGAATTTAATTCTTTTAACCAAATTTTGTTAAGTTTATTTGATGTTTGAAACACGTTTCTCTGCTAACATTGAAGCGAAAATGTGTCAAACAGTGTAAACAACTCAAATGCTATCATGAAACGTGTTTGAAATGTGAAATAAACTTAACAAAATTTGGTTAAAAGAACTAAATCTATGCATTTCTAAAGTTTGGAGACTAAGTTGAGCCAAAGTTTCAAAGATTGACTAATTCCAATTTTCACTCAAAGTTAAGGGAGCAAAAACATATTTAACCCTTAAATATATTTTATATGGGTCTGGCCCAATTTGTTACTTTATTTTTTAAACACTCGGAAAACTAAGGATGCAATTATGGTTTTCTGTTGGTTATGTCTTCCTTCTCCCACGTCGGCGTACCATGTCTCTTCCACTTTCTACTTTTGTTTCCAAGCCTTAGTTGTCCATTTCTTTTCTTCTCTTTTGTTCAAGTTATTGTCTTCTTTTTCCAGCCCGTTTTTCCTAACATGACAATTTTACCACTACCAATTGCCATGCCAAAAATAGCCGCCATGTGCCGTCATGGAAAACTCAATTCGCCACCGCCTTGTTGTGGCGGCAGGTTGGGAAACCACTACCGATTTCCACCACGACCGAAATTCGATAACACCACTACGATATGACTTGTCCACTGCCTTAACAGATCTTTTTTGCAGATGGAACAACATAGAATAAAAATTTATTTGTTTTTTATTTAGTAAAATGTTAGCTTACTTTTGTGTGCTTATCGTTTAAGCATATTCATGCCATGTCAGATTGTAAAACAAGATCACATAATCTATTAGATGAAACCCTTGAGTTTTACATTATTTGTTGTTAAAATTAACCATCGTCTTTCAAATGAAGCATAATCACATGACTTTGGACTTTTTCCCTACCAGGTTGTTTAATGCTTAACAAAAACACGACTATTAGTGTCAATTAAAGTCCTAGGTAAAACATTAATGATATCATAATCATTACAACATATTTTAGGAATAGAAAATAAATACTGAAATTAATTCGTAGCACATGCCATAATTGCAGATTTATTGAAAAGTATATGTTAGTAAAAACTATAGTAATAATCTAATAATGGAAGTATTTAATGTTCCTATCTCCTTCAACAAACTATTTTATTTTATATTTTTCCTTCAAAACGTCTTTTGAAATGCTTGTGCACTTTCCAGATCAATGATAACTTGTTTTCCTTTAATTTAGATCTTCATCATAATTTGATTGTGTAATTTTAGTTTGAATTTTTTGAACCTTGTAGATGTTTCCTCAATTTTATGGCGTACATTGCGAAAAGCTTTCCTATGCAAAAGCTTAATTCTAATATTAAATTCCTCAATTTTTTTATTTAATAACAATGAACATATGACACCTAATGTAACTTATTCCAGGCTTCTTTAATCACTCTTTAGTAATCAAGATGTTTCGTCCACATGAAAAAAGTAGAGGTGGGTAAAAAATCTTATTTTTTTTATCCGATCCACTTTTGATCCAATTCAAACCATTTAAGATCCATTTTATTAAAAATCTAATCGATTTAAAATTCATTTTTTTTGGGTCTAGATTTCAATTTGATATACATTTTATGTATTTTACAGATTGGATATCTATTCTCTAAATCTACATTTTCAAATATGGATAATCTAAAAAATCCAATCCAAATTTTCAATTTAAATTTTTAGTTGGGTTAGGCTAAAGATTGAGATGGACTAGCCCAAATTTGGTCGTATTCAGCCAAATTCAGTCAAGTCGGCCTTGGTCAAAATTTGGCCCAACCGACACTGGACCAAATTTGGAAGTATTCGGTAGAGCTGATCCCAACCAAAATTTGACCGCATTGGACTGAGTCGACCTAGGATGAATTTTGGTCACATTTGGCTGAGTTGGTCGTGACCAAAGTTTGGTTGTATTCAGCCTAGTCAGCTCCGGTAAAAATGTGGTCGAATTCAGTCGAGTCAACCACGGTTGAAATTTGGTAGTATTTGGTTGAGACGACCCCAAACCAAATTTGGTTGTATTCAGATGATTCGATCACGGTCAAAATTTGTTCAAATTTTGTCGAGTCGACCCTAACCAAAATTTGGCCGAGTTGGCCACGACCGTAAGTCAGTCGAGTCCATCCAATGCTGAAATTCGGATGAGTTGGCCTTGACAAAAAATATGCCAAATTTGATGGTGTCGGTATTAAGGACCCAAGTTTTAGAAAATTCAATTTCAATTTCTTTTATAAAAAATGGATTCAGAATTTTGAACTTGATTCAATTATTTGAATCTAAATTTAAATCTTGATCCAAATATTTGGATCTAAATTTTAAAAAAATCCAAACTAGATTTGCTAAAAAAATGGATTTATATCAAAAATCTTATCCAATTATTTAGATCTAAAACGGATGTAGATTGAATCATTAAAAATCTAGTTCATGATATAAAAAAGCATTCTCTCTTTTGTATCCACATTTCATAATACTAATTTTATCCTTTACAATATAATTATTTATTAAATTTTTAAAAATTAATGGTTACTTTTACTTATTTTCTATAAAACTGTTTTTCTTTTTTTCTTTTTTTTTTGTTCATCAAACATTAATTTCTCTATTCATTTCACTTTATTTTTAATAAATATAAATTTATTTTATATATTAACTTAATAACATTATACTATTATATTAACATACTATCATTCATATATAAAAATGCGTACATGCAGGCACGATAGCGCCTATGTGGACGTAGTATATATAAAGGGAATTTTTCTTTTTTGATGTCCACATTTGTTTTCTAATATTACCCATTTAAATATTTTTTCTTTAAATTAAAATAATTTTTTATTAGATTTATTCTTTAAGGGACCATTTCTTTAAATTTAATCGTTTTTTTTTTCAGTTTGACATTTTCTAAAACTTGACTATTTTTTTTAATTATAAAACTACATACAATATATATAGAACTTATTTACAACGAAATTATAAAAATTATTTATACTTCATTTTATAATTAATAAAAATACACAATAATAATAAAAAAGTGAACAAATATATATATATATATATATATATATATATAAACTAACAATTATTTTTATGTGTTTTTTAAAATTATTTATTATTTAATATTCACCAATAAAATTAAAAAATAATAAAATAACTATATTTTAATGTTGTTAAAAATTAAATACAATTAAACGTAAGAAAGTTTAAAATAAATAAAAAATCATCAGAAAAAAATAGTGTTAAACATCTAAAAATTTTACAAAAGGAAAAGGTAAAACTATGTTTTTTGTCCCTGAAATTTGACCTAAATTTGGAAATGATTCCTGATTGAAATTTAATCACTATTTTTGATCCCATATATATATATATACATATATATATATATATGTATATATATATATATATATATATATATATATATATATATATATATATATATATATATATATATATATATATATATATATATATATATATATACATATATATATATATATATGTATATATATATGTATATATATATGTATATATAGATACA
>Ga0214545_1003200_pt1 | contig 31398 bp, 16 predicted proteins | sample CNSS4metaG_FD_160064 | JGI IMG/M metagenome (GOLD analysis project Ga0214545, IMG submission 160064) | Root nodule microbial communities from cowpea collected in UCLA plant growth center, Los Angeles, California, USA - CNSS4 | ecosystem: Host-associated > Plants > Roots > Nodule | place: USA...
AAAAAAAAAAAAAAAGTTTTATGTGAGGATTAAAACAACCCATTTTTAGACAGTTTAAGAAAAATCTTGGAAGAAAAAAATTAAGTTTCTTCCAGCACTTAATTGATCCATTTTTTGGTAGCTTAAGTGTCTATATTAAAAACTTCATTTGGAGAAAACCTGAATGTCAATAAAAGATAAACTTTGTATCTTATTCTTGATAAAGAAAAACACTTTTCTTTCCTCCATGACTATAAATAGCTATGCATTTCTTTAATTGGGGTTTAATGTTTCTGAATATACTTTCATGTATATATGATTGTTTTTATTCTATTATTGGTCAATGAATATTGCCCTTCTTTTATTTTTAATGTTTAGTTATAATTAGAAAATTCTTTTGAGCTATAAACTAAATATGACAATCAATTATTTCTATACTTAGGGATGAAGATAAAGATGGTTTGTACGTAATTATTGAAATCATTTTTTCTTAAAACAAGTGTTTGATTACTCTAATTCAAGGAATGGACAAAGGACTTAGAATTTTACTTAACATAATCTTGATTCTAATTATTGCATGTTACAAAGTTGAATGATAAGTAGGCTTATAGTATTTGTTTTTGTTAGTGAATCTGACTTCCCATTGACAAGTTAGCAGCTTTTTTTTTGGAGAAAATCTTTAAAGAATATAATAATTTGTTTTATTTTTATATAGTATTTAATTTTATCTATTTTATTTAATGTGAGATTTTTTATTTACACTTAAGATTATTCTCGATAATAATTAAGGTAAGGAATGTTAGTTTGAATTTATAGAACATTTTAATTTTAGTTTAAAGTGTTATTATAGGAATTATTCTGATTTTGTTTTGTATGTTTAGATTGCATGGGTGAATGTTGACTTTTCTTTTAGTTTTTAGTAAGCTTCATTTTTTCTTTAGTTTTGTAGGAGGAGACGGATTGATGACGGAATATATTATTTATTTTAAGGAATTTGCGTGTGAATCGGCGTTTTTTTTTTTTTGTGTAGTTTTACGAAATAACTATGCATCATTTATCGTAATTTGATAAAAGACTCTTATTTTTGTTTTTAGTACATTAGTCCGCATGCTCTGAAAAGCAGCATGACAAAATTCCAGTGCGCGAATAATTGCTAAAATTTTATTTTAGTTTAATTTTAACATTTATTTTTAAATTAATATATTAAAGGATTTTTTAATAACAATATTACACATATTTATTTTTAATTTTAAAACCAATCATCAAAATCTTCTTTTAAATTAATTTCATACAAGAATTACTTTATTTTATATAACTTTTAACCACAAAGATAAATGTGTAATCTTTTAATTTTATTTATTATAACTTTTTTATCGGTAACATTCATTACATCTTTTCCAAACTTTACTTTTAAATTTATTCAATTTCATTTCTCAATTCCTCAAAATAAATAACACCATAATCTTCTTTTTTTTCCCTCAAATCCTTTCATTTATTCTTTTCCAAATTCATTCCCAATTTTAACAAAGCAATAATTGTTTAATTAAATTTTATTTAAAGTTGAAACTAGACATAAAGGATAATGCAAGTATTGTAGAATTTTTTTTTTTAACTTAAAATGGAAAATATAAAGTAAAAGTCATATTTTTTTTATACTTCCTTTCTAATTATCGATATTGTTTTGTCTAATTATGAATATTGTATAATATGTACGGTACGGATGTAAGACCCTTTTTTCTGTTTTAGCTTTTTGGGCCTAGATCTAGTAAGTAAGGGAGGGTCTAAGGTCAGCCCACCAGCCTTGTCCAAAGGCAGGAAACCCCTCAGTCTCGATCTCATTTTCGTTCCCCCCTATGTTTCTATTTCAACTATTTGAGTTTCCTGGTACTAGTGTTCCTCCCACTACGTGTTTCCTTCTCTTAAGCTCTATTCACTCAAAGGTAAGGGAAGCTAGGGTTTTGCACGTTTTAAGTTATTTTGCATGCTTTTGGTTTGTTTCACGTTCTTGATGTTTGAATGATGATGATGATTGTGTGAAAATGTCTGGTTTGAGTTTCTGGGTGTTGCCTTGGCTTGTTTCTTTGCCTTGCATACGTGAACAGTGGTGAAACCTGGTATTCTCGCCCAAGCGAGCAAGTCTCGCCCAGGCAAGAGTAATAGAAGCTCACTTCTGGTTTCTGCTCACGTTGTCGCTCAGGTGGTGAGCTTCTGTTTTGAACGAGGAGTAATCTCACTCATGCGAGAACTCGTAGAACCCTACAGTGTTCGAGCTCTCGTTTAGGTGAGAACGCCCAGCTTAAGCGACATTGCTCTGTCACTTGAGCGAGGGCTTCTAGCTTGAGTGAGGGCTTCTAGCTTGAGCGAGATAGGTGTAGGGATGCGTTCTTTTAATTGTTCTCTGTTATTGATGGTTGTTTAACTCATTAATAGCATGATAAATAATGTTGACCATGTATGTTGTGTGAGATTAAAGGAGACTGAAATTTTAATATATTTAGTATGAGATTATTTATGAATTGGTTGGTTGGTGGTGCATTGCCATGAGATTTTGATGCTTGAGATAACATGTGGAATGTTGTTAGTGAAAGAGTTTCAAGGGAAGCTCTTGGATGGTGTGGTTAGTGCATACCTTGATATAGGAGATGTCTAGATAAAGGAAGGTATCATGAACTCTATTAATCGTTCACCCTCACATAGAGTAGAATGATTTATGTGGTGAGACTGGCACGAAGTCCCGGTCTTTGGCAGGATAATGGCCCTAGATAATCACAATATTAACCCTGGGGTGTGGTTGGGTGATAACCCATTGTATCTAGACTCTACCGAGTTTAGAAACCAGCACAGGTGCATACTTCCTTTAGAATTCTATATCAAGAGTATAATCCGGATAATTGAGTCAGAAGGTCTTGCATTTGTTTGCTATTGCATGGTTTGGGTGCCTACTACTTTGTATGTTTATAACCTGATTTAATATTTACTTCTTAATAACATGATGAAAAATATTTTACTCTAACTTACCCTTTCTGTTTGGTGTTTGTTTCTCTGTTTGACTTTTTCTTTTTCCAATGATCACCAAATTTATTGGTGTGAGCAGTTGTGAAAATCCCTAGTGGTCATAAGGATGATGGGAATACTGCAGTTTAGTATGCATGGGTTAATTTCTTGCTCTATGAGCAGTCTTTTGTAAACAGTTGCACTCTTATGGATGATTGTATCAATAAATCATTTTATGCTCCATCTTATGCTCTATTTTATATTATACTTATGCTTATGTGATATTTTATTTAATTGATTCTTTTTATTTAAATAGGATGTCCCAACGGAAATGAATTAAACTAGGTCAAGGACAATTAAAGTGTCTTTAGAAAATAGATAGGATATTAATTAAATATAAACACGAGAAAAATATTATTGATAACGATAGAAAGATAAAATGCAGTTATTATTCAATGATTATGAGTAGAGAAATATTTAGATTCATGTAACATCTTGTTAGAAACCTAAAAATTATGAATTTTTTGTTTCTAGAGGAAGCTAAAATTTTTATAATATTTTTTCTTTTCAAAAGTTAAGGGAACTTTATTAAAGAAAAAGGATTGAATATAATCAATCGATAAAAGTCATAAAAAAAAAAAGTGAGCAAGTTTAAACAAGACAATAAATATTTGATTTTAAAATAAAATAAGTAATAATGAGGAAGCTAAAACAACTACAAATCAAATTATTCAAAAAGACTACATAAAAGACATAAATCTCTAATTGTTGAACTTTTTTGTTCATTCAATATATATTTAAAATTCAGTTCACTTTTACAAAAATTGCGAGATGATTGAAAGTTATAAACTATAAACCTTTATCTTATCATAATTTAAAGAGAAGTGTTTGAGATGAGTAATTAAAAAACTTTTTTAATCCTTTAATAATTTAAGAATGAGTAGAAGATAATTTAGTGTTCAATTTATATTAAATATTTGCTAAATTAAAAGTTCAGTTCAATTATATTATGCAATGCAGAGTAAATGTTTCAAAATTCAACTTGTACAAAAATACACATAATTAAACAAGAGAAACATACATTGTAGCCATTAATTAATATGCAATACTTCCAAGCAACATTAATGCTATTGTCATATCTGTCTCTGTATTTATCAGCAAAATCAAATAACCCAAAGATAGTTAGTTGGTGAAATGGAATGAAGTCAATCCATTACCTCTATACTCATTCAATGGAATAATTATATAATCATTAACCATCTGTTCTCAATAATAGTCCAATTGTTAAAGAAAGTAAACTTTCGTAATTACAAAAAAAAATAATTAGAAAGTATTAATTGATTATATAACCTTTCTGGATACTGCTAATTTAATTAAAAAAAGAAAAGTAATAAAAACAAAACCCAAAAGTAACTGAAGTGTCGGTTACGTTGACACATATATGCTTCCTTTACAATACAGCTGTCACGAAAACCTAATAATAGGGTAACAGTAAAGTTTAATACTCTGTGAGCGAAATGTTTTCATATGCGAGACACTATAAATTAAGCTAAGACTACCTAAAAAAAATGAGAGATGTTAATAGATTGTAATTCATGAGTTAATTTGGTCGATTACAGGTTTAGGTTGAATTTCAAATTTTTATAAATTATAAATTAAAATATTTTTTTATCTTAATTTTTAATTTTTGTTAAGTTTTGTCAAATCAATCATAATTTTGTTTTTATGTTTAAATATATTTTATTTTTTATCAAATTTTGTTCGATCATAATTTCATGTATTGTTATCTTATTAATTTTTTTTTATATTTAATTCAACAATCTAGTATAAGTTAGACTGAATTTAAATTTTTTTGACTCATTAATATGTGAGTTAGTTGGTTTAATTCATAAGTGATCGATCCAATTACCTATTTTTACATCGGTAAGAAAAATAATACTTCATTTTCCTAATAAATTACATTCATTTAACAATTCACTTAATAATATAATAATTTATATTAAGATTTCAAATTAAAAATAGAAAATTAAAATATTAATTTTTAAAATTATTATCATCACGAATAAAGCATGGATCACTGGTACTACTACATTATTATTTGACAACCCATGTGCTACTTATCCATCTCTGAATTGACATCCCAAGGATAAGCAACATAAAAGATCTACGCTCATATCATATCATATAAATCATATAATATCGTATATAATATTAATATATTGAATTCAAATACTTTAATTCCTGTATAGCTATACAAGGCAAAAAAAAACCTAATTTCTATTTTGAGCGGGTCGGGTTTGCGACCCGGTTTAAACTATTTAGCCCAAAAATAATCCTAATTTCTAAAGTCCATAGAAGTTGTATCTTTTTCCATATTTTTATTACATACCATTCGTGGCCGTAGTAAAATAACTCTCACATGTACGGCTCTGCCGCGTTTTCCTCTCTATCGCCTCTTCTCCGGCGACGCCACTCCACCCCGCACCTCGGTCCTGGAGTCCTAAGGCGCGTTATAAAGCTCCTGCTCCGGCGCCGCCACACCTTGGACACGAAGGGAGAATAAGAAAGGTTAAAGTATTTTTTTAATATTCTACCTTACACTACTATTCAAATCTTTTCTTCTTCTGATGACAAAACTGCAAGCACATCTCCGTATCAATTGGATGGATCCCAACGAGTTGGATTTATACGTGAATGGGCTTGTAAACTATGGATTTAGGGTCTTTCTTCTTGCACCTCCAATATTTCTTATATACCTCCAATTTTTTTTTAAATTCCCAAAAAACCCTTTAACCATTTAAGAAACCCACACACACCACACTTCCAATATTACTTTCGATGTCGACTTCTGAAAGTTAAAATATATAACTTCCGAAAATCAAAGTATATCACCGGAAGTCGACTTTTGGAAGTTAAAATGTATTATCGGAAGTCGACTTCCGAAAGTCAAAATGTATAATTGGAAGTCGACTTTCGAAACTCAAAATGTATAATTGGAAGTCAACTTCCAGAAGTCAAAATGTATCACTGGAAGTCAACTTCCAGAAGTCAAAATGTATCACTGGAAGTCAACTTCCGAAAGTCAAAATGTATCATCGGAAGTTGACTTTTGGAAGTCAAAATGTATCATCAGAAATCGACTTTCGAAAGTAAAAAACTATTACCGTAAGTCGACTTCCGGAAGTCAAAAAATATTACCGGAAGTCAACTTCCGGAAGTTTTATTTTAAATATTTTTAATTCTTTTTAAAATTTATGTTTTTTAAATTTTAATTTTTTTTTGTTTATTATTTATTATTTTATTTATTTTTTATGTTTTCATATTTCTTAATATATATTTTAAAAGTAAAAAAATTTATATATATAATTTTATTTTTATTTAATATACTGAAAAATAAATATAAATATAAAAATGGTGATATAAATATAAATATAAATATATAAATATTTTTCGGTGATATATTTTGACTTCCGGAAGTTGACTTCCGGTGATATATTTTGATTTCCGGAAGTCGACTTCCGGTGATATATTTTGACTTTCAGAAATCAACTTTCGGTGATATATTTTGACTTCCAGAAATCGACTTCCGGTGATATATTTTGACTTTCGGAAGTCGACATCTGGAAGTAATTTTGGGATGTGATGTCCGTGAGTTTCTTTAAATGATCAAAGGGTTTTTTGGGAATTTAAAAATATTTTAGAGGTGCAAAAGAAATGCTTGGAGGTGTAGGAAGAAAGACCCATGGATTTAACATTCATTCGTGTGGGTTGGTCCAAAAGTAGGTGCACACTTACGATTGAGACAATTTCTTTCTGCACCTTCATTAATTTTTTCTTGCACCTCGATATAAAAATTTTCCCTTTTACTCTTTTTGGATTTAGATTGTATAGTCTAAAAGTTAAATAAAAAATAATTTTTAAATTGCATAATTTAGGAGTCAAAATAATTTCTAAATTGTATAGCTCAAAAAACTAAATAATTTTTAAATTGTGTAATACGTAAGTTATTTTTAAGAGAAAAAACTTTCAATTTGTATAATCGAAAGCTAGTTTTTAGGTAAAAAAATAATAATTCAGAAATCAAAATCCAAAAGTTTTTTTTATTATTTTTTTAATTACACAATACAAAAATAAAATGAGGATTTTGTTTTTTATGTAATTCAGAATGAGATATAACCAGAATGTTTTTTGTATCTTGTTTTCTACACTATAATATGGTTTGGTTTGATCCGCTAAAAGTTTTCTTACCAGTAAAATGATAGCATTAGGAACCAACATATTTAGACAAATAAATGACAACTAATATTTAATTATAAAATATTAAATTGAGATATTCAATTAAAATATCAATTAAATTATTTAATGAATATAGACATTTATAAGGTAACGGTATAATTAAAGTTAAATTACTCTTTTATCTCTCTATTTGTCATGAAATTTCAGTTTGGTCCTCAAGTTTTTCGTTGTCTCAATTTGGTCATCATTTTCTTAAAAATGACTCAATTTGGTCCTCACTGTTAGTTTGACCAGACAATATTAAAATCAACGTCACGTATCAATTTCTAGTTTTTTTTTTTAATTTTTTACACGTGTCACTTTATAGTTGTGTCATGTGTCAAAGTGACTCAATTTGGTCCCTTTTTTTTGGTTTTAGTTTTAATTTAGTTCTAATTTTTGTAAAAATGAAGTAATATTGTCCATCCTTAAATTTACACTAAATTTACTTTTTTATAAATTTTATGATATTCTTACTAAAATTAACGTTTTTATTAAATATTTCTATAAATATTTTAAATTAAGTTTAAATTCTCTACAAAACATTAGACTTTGGTTTTGTTTTGAACTTGAAATTTAATTCCGAAACTTATGTGTGACAATTTATTTGATTTTTAATCTTCACTAAGTTTGTATAATATGATACACTTGATGCCTTTATATATGATGACAAAATTGTTAATTTTTAAAATTAAGTTTGGGTTTTAACTTTGTTTAATAATAAAACTAAAAAAAAAAACCTATTTAAAAATATTTCTACAAATATTTAATAAAAACGTAAATTTTATTAAGAATATTAACATAAGTTGTATACAAAGATTAAATTGAGTGTCAATTTAAGGAGAGACAATATTGCTTTATTTTTTAAAAAATTAGGACTAAATTGAAACTAAAAACAAATATAGGGATCAAATTGAGTTTTTTTGACACGTGGCACAACTGTGAAGTGACACGTGTCAAAAATTCAAAAAAAATTCAAAAAATTCAAAGAATTCAAAAAAAATTCAAAAAAACCAGAAATTGACACATAATGTTGATTTTAACACCGTCTGGTCAAAGTTAATGGTGAGAACCAAATTGAGTCATTTTTAAGAAAATGAGGACCAAATTGAGACAACGAAAAACTTGAGGACCAAACTAAAATTTTATGACAAATAGAGGGACCAAAAGAGTAATTTAACCTATAATTAATATAAGGGTTAATTATGGTTTTTGTCCCTAAAGTATTAGTGATTTTTTGTTTTCGTTCCCCACCTAACGTTTGCTCTATTTTAGTCCTCCACATTTTGAATCTCATGGAATTCGTCTTCAATTTTAAACGGTGTTAGTTTTAATTGACACCTGGCTAACGAATGGTCACGTTAGTATCCCGTTTTCAGCTGAGATGATTTTTTACACAACACGTGGTTTTGAATTTTTATTACCGTTTTAAAAGAGGGATGTGGGTTATTTCTAAAACCCTAAAGTTTGTGGAGCCTTGGTGAGTATCTTGGGCAGTTTGTGTTGGTGCGGGGGAAACATTGCCAGCAAAAATCAAGTCTGAACATCGTTATAGGGTGATGAAAATTGGGAGCAAAGGAATTCATTGTACGCAGAGGAATAGTGGTTCGAAAATGTCACAAAGTTGTGCGTCGTCGTCGGATATATCATTGAAAGTGTGTGGGTGTGGGGAAAAATTACTGCTCCTAAATGCAACGATTGTGAAGAACAAGGGGAGATTATTTTGGAGATGTAGAAATTGGGTTGTAAGTGACAAATTTCATATTTATTGGGCGAGCTCGATTTCGTTTCATGTGCTAATGGTTTTGTTTTTTTGCAGTCAAATTCTCATTGTAATTTCTTTGAATGGGTTAATGAAGAGGAATCTAAATTTGAAGGGAACAAACCTAAATTTCAAGACAATGGTAGAACAAGAGTAAAAGAAGATGAAGTGTGTTTAGAAAAGGAGAAAGTTATATTAGAGTTGATAAAGAAAAGTGAGAAGTTGAAGAGGAAATTGCAAGAAGAGAAAAAGTTTGTGAGATTCCTGCAATTTTTTTTTCTTTTATCATGGACATTAACAATTGTCTTGGTGTTTATGTTATTGTTCAAGTTCAATTGTAATTAGTTTTTTTCTTAGTACTCTTTAGCAGTGATTACTTATGTATGAAATTTTATTGGTTAAATATGTTTGAGCTAACTTTTGGTGGGAAAGTGTTATGTATTTGTAATATGTTATTAATGAATGAAATGAGAAGTTCAAATGTGTTGTTAATTGCATGGTGTTACTAGTGGTGATAGCTGTCTGATTTTGGCATTGAGTTTTTTGATTTGTGCATGTTGTTAATGGTGCTTTGCAAACTGGAGAGCTCATGGTACTTATTTCATATTTGAGGTCTATGGTGGTTACAAAAAAGAGTCATGTGACATCCCTTTATGAATTCATTTTAAAATACAAACAACTCTCCTGTAATTTATGAATTCAGTTTTAGTGTCTGTCATTTATTACTTTATTGATTATTCAAAAAATAATTTCAATTAGAAGTAAGATGACATCTGGCGTGAAATTCAAACAAGGCCTCACTGAACAAAATCCAGCATTTTTCACCTAGTGCCAAAAGCGTTATCATGTGAGGTGAATCATTTTTTATTTTTCTTTTGCTCACCACTGGTTCTTTCTGTTTTCCCTTTTGATAGTACATTATCAATTATATACCTACCATCTTTATCTTCCCCTTACTATAATATACACTTCTATCATCAATTATCATAACATAAAGTAATCCACTATCACAAAACACAAGTTTTAATGCAACGTCAAAGTGGTCCCTAGGATTGCACTGAATAAAGTATTCCACACCAGACAAGTGGTCCATAAATCTGAATACAATAAGTTATACTATTGCTTTAATCCAAAAAGTTGTCCGTTATTGCTTTATTACTCATTCATATCTTATTTTACACGCTCTTTGTATTTTTAGTTCCACATCATTTAAATTTTGCCATAATCATGTCACATGAATGATTATATTAAACATGATTTAGTCTTCTTTTTATATTCAAAATTTAATTTTTTGTTGTGTTTTAATATTTATAGAATGTCTAATCAAGATACATTTTCCCCTATGGATGATGGCCAAAAAGGAACATTTGTAGAACCAAATGCAAATGTAGGAGATTCAAATCAAAATGATGTTCCGATAGATTCTATTATAGGAGAAACTGAAAGTTCAACTCCAACTGTTAATTCAAAAAGACTATTGTCAGATGTTTGGAATCACTTTAAGAGACAAAAGGTAGATTGGAAATGGAAAGCGATATGAAATTATTGCGCCAAAAGTCTTTTGGGTGATGCAAAGCAAGGTACATCACATTTGAGAAGCCATTTCAAGAGTTGCAAGCTTTGAACAACACGAGATATCAGACAATCCTTTTTAAAAACTCATAAAGAAGGTGGTGAAACTGTAGTTATTGGCAACTATGTATTTAATCAACAAACAGCTAGAGATTCACTCTGTAAGATGATAATTCTACATGAGTATCCAATATCAATGGTTGATCATATTGGCTTTAAAGAATTTTGTGATGTTGTTCAACTTATATTCAAGGTGATTTCTCGAAACACCTTAAAAATAGATATTATGAAGGATTACAATGTAGAAAAAGAGAAGATGAAATTAATGTTGTCAAGGATTCAAAGTCGAGTTGCAATTACCACTGATATGTGGACTGCTACTAATCAAAATATAGGCTACAAGACTATAACAACTCATTTTATTGATGATTTATGGAGGCTACAAAGTCGACTTGTGAAGTAATAACATTTTACTCTATTTTGATTGTAATTTTCATTTTAACTTTTTTTCGCAATTCAATTTGGACCTCATTTGAAAACTTTTTTTTTTTAATATCCACGGGTATCCAACGGTTGAAAAGTATTTGTGGGTATTTTTTATGCGCGTATCCAACGGGTAACGGGTACGATTTTTTCTTGCGGATCGAGTACCTGTAGGCACTATCCGTGCCCGACCTGACCCGTTGCCATCCCTAGTCGTTGTTCGTCCCCTACCAAACAGTCCACTACATTTTCTTTTTGCTTTGCCAGCCCTCCAAAGTGTTATACCAACATTGTATGTTTTCTTGATCTCGTCAATAATTTGACTCATTGTCATTACACCCACATTCATAAATTTGTCTACTAACACATGTGCTATCCAGTCCTTGTTAGCATTTTTATTCCCAAAAACCCTTCCACACTTATGACACCCAACTAGTGTCTTAACCTGAAAGGTTTGCCTACCTCCAACCTTGCTCACCATCATTAAGAAACCACATTTTTTTTACAGACCGCCCTAACTCTGTTCTGATCATTTTTCACAAATTGAACTTTTTTATCATTTAAAACACTATGCTCCATTATAGCTTGCTTAAACTCCTTCAAAGAAGAAAATTGCATTCCCAATTTCAACTTGAAGTCCTTTGTCATATCATCAGCTCTATACTTGGAAAATTTAGGCCCATCACGACTAACACCCTCATCATTATCAACATCAAAATCCAACGCATAAATATCGTATTCCTCACTTATATCATGTACTCCAATATCAGCATTAGTCACAAATGACCCTTCTCCAACATCTCTTTTACTCTTAACTATGCTTGAATTTCGTCTCATTGCTTTCCACCTTTCCAAATCAGGCCTAATATTTCTAACACGTTGCTGAATGTCCATCCAAAATCCATCATCATCATCTGCCACCCTTTCTTCCTCACTATCATCTAATTTATCTGCATAAGAACCTTCATCATTATCATCCTCAACTGCCACTTTTGTCTCACACATCACTACATCCTCAACTGCCACTTCTTCCTCACCACCAACTTGTGCCTCACCCACGACATCTTCCTAACCCCACACTTCTTGCTCACCCAACACATCCTCATCAGCCACCACTTCTGGCTCACCTAACACATCCTCATCAGCCACCACTTCTGCCTCATCAAACACATCCTTATCAGCCACCATTTTTGCCTCACCTACTACATAAGCCTGACTCACTTCTTCCTCCAATCCACCACCACAAATAAAATGAACAACTTTTGGCTGACTAGGAACATGTTGAACGTATATATCAACCTCTTCTTTCTTGTCCTCTTCATACTTAGCCAATGCTAATGCTTCATGATCATCACTCAATAGTCGAAGATTGTTTAGTAGCTTCTATTTCGAACCCTTCCACCAAAATTTAACATCTTTGGCGTACTTAAACTCCTTCTCGATGCCTAAAGCTTCAAAGTATGACAAAAAATCTGGATCGATCCCTTTTACAACATGAATTTCACCCCGTACGTATTTCAATCCCCTATTCCTTTCAAACCTACCCATATGATGAAACACAACAACGAACCCCATTTCAAGTCCTACATTTTAAATAAACACAAAAAGCAAGCAAAACCAACCATAATCCATCTTTAGAAACGAAAAAATGAAAGCAAAGCAAACAATCAAAAACAAAAAATTTAAAATGCAAGCGAACTAACCTCACTTCAGAAACAGTGATTTCATCCACCAATTCAATCCATAATCTTCCACCTTCTTCGTCCTTCATTGATTCACGTTGCATCTTTCTTCACTGATTCAGCTTTAGCGATGCATTCATATTGCCTAGGGTTCAAACAAAATCCCCTTTCTAATTTTGACAATAGCCTCCGTAATGAGATAGTAAAGTAAAATGGTTTACTACGTTTGCTGATGTTAATAACCACGTGATTAAAATCATTTATTGATGATTAATAAAAACGTGTAGTGTAAAAAATCATCTCAGCTGAAAACGAGATCCTGACGTGGCCATGCGTTAGCCATGTGTCAATTAAAACTAACACCGTTTAAGATTGAGGATAAATTCCATGAGATTCAAAACTTGGAAGACTAAAATAGAGCAAACGTTAGGTGAGGGATAAAAACCAAAAATCACCAATACTTTAAGAACGAAAAATATAATTAACCCTTAATATAATTATTTTATAAATGACCGTTTTCTTAAATTTCATCACATTTTTTTCATTTGACCATTTTTAAAATTTAATATTTTTTAAACTAAGATAAATATTTAAATTACAACATTATGTTAAATTATAGAATTATGAAAGATAGAAGAAAATATTATATATTTTTTAGTGATTATTATCATTAATATATCACTGATTTAGTTTTCAACTTAGGCGGTATCACTTCATGAATCCAATAGCTAATATTATGCTGGTTTCTATTTCTTTTTAGGTATAATTAGTCGCAATGTATCCAATTTCGTTCCAATGTGTCTAAATGGTACCCGCTTTTAACTTTGCATCTATTTAGTACCCAAATTAGTTAATTTGCATAAATGTGGTCCTTTTCGTTGACTCCGTTAAATAATATAACGTCTAACCGTGTTGACCTGTTAAGTGGGAAAAAATTCATTACGTGGCACGAGAGTGGTGTGTGATGTGGAACAGGAAATTGAAAAGTAAAAGGGGACGAATTGGAAGGTAGTGTTCGAGTGAGGAGTGTTGTCGTGAAGTTAGGGTTTAATGAATTTGGCGATTTCGTGTGTTGTGGACGAAATTGAAGCTGTAATTGACATCAAAATGGCAGCTATTTGGGATTCCAGGTGCGCAAACCATTTTAATATGTCGTTGATTGAATTATTTGTTTTTGGTTCGTGGTTGAATGTTGTGCTTGGATTAATTTAATTGTTTTATGCGGTGCTGTTGTAATTTTTTATGATTTCTTTGACGGTGGTTGTCCTTTTTTATGATTTCGTTGATGGTGGTGGTCCATGAAGTGTGTTTGTGGGCACGAAAAGTGGTCACCCGTTATACTTTTGTCTGATCAACAAAAAGTAAGCATTTCTAGAACCATTACTATTAATGTCTTCAACTATATTTTCTGCAAGCTTTCATAATTTATTTTTTAATTTATACAAGGACTACTACCAGCACTACAAGAATTAATACCTAATGTTGAACAAAGGTTTTGTGTAAGGCACATATATGCAAATTTCCGCAAGAAATTTCCTGGCAAAAACCTTAAAAGACTGTTATGGAAGGTAGCTGCAACAACTCACCCTCAAGCATGGGAGGCCACAATGAGAGACATGAAAGAGTTAAATGAAGATGCCTTTAACCTTCTTATTGCCATTCCTCCAAGGAGAGTTATTCATGCTTTTCTGATTGAACAATATTAAGTTTCATGTACTCATTTTGTTTTGGTGTGACAGATTTTGGTCTGGGTCCACGTTCACAGGGCAAGCAGTATGTGACACACTGGTGAACAATATGAGTGAGGCATTTAACAGTACAATCATCAATGCAAGAAGTAAGCCAATCATCACCATGATGGAAGACATTAGAATTTATCTTATGAAGAGATGGGCCAAAAATAGAGTCAACATTAAAAAGGTTGAAGGTTCCATCTGCCCCAAAATCAAAAACAGATTGGATAACGAATTAGAGAAGATAAAATATTCGATACCTTGGTTAGTTCTGTTTCCATAAAATGTGATGTTATTTAATGTGTATATTTCAGATGTTAACTGTTATATGTTCTTTTAGAAGTTGGGCTGGAGAGAAATTGTTTAAGGTTAACCACGTGTCCATGATTGGTGACAAATTCGTGGTCAACCTAGACAAATTGGAGTGTACATGTAGAAAATGGACAATCACGGGAATTCCCTACTGCCACTCACTCACTACTATGAGGTTCCTCAATATTAATGTAGAACAACATATACCTCACTGGTTTTTGACATCAACATATGAGGAAACATATATTCCACTGATATATCCAACCAATGGACCTAATGTTTGGGAGATGAATTCAAATATTGATGTTTTGCCACCACCAAAGAGGATCTTGCTAGGGAGACCTAAAAAACATAGAAGACTTGAGAGTTGGGAATTGCGTAAAGATTCTACACAACTAAGACAGGGTGGGACTAGAAAAAGGTGCGGGATATGCAGACAAATAGGTCATAGAAGAAATGGTTGTCCACAAGCCCCAAAGGAGACACCAACTTAGCCACCAACTAATCCACAAACTCAGCCACCAACTGGGAGCAGTCAGCAATCATAGCCACCAACACAAGGTCTTGGAACAGAATAATCAATTCACACACCAGCTGAGGCACCAACTGAGAGTCCTGGAACACAACCCCCAATCCAGTCCACAACTGAAGTAGCAAATGATACTCCAATTCAGCCCCAACAGAAGCTCCTCCTGGATCGCATGCATCAAGTGGACCTCAACAACCAATTCAGCAACCAAGTACAACAACCATTCCAACAACTCAAATTGAACCGGGTGCAACACAACAAAGTCAGGCACCACCTCCACGTATAAATCTGAGACCAAAATTGGCATTTAAAAGGGGCCTAGCATGGAAGCCATGATCCACAAACTGAATGTTTTTTCTTGAAGAATTTTGACCTTCTTTTTGTTTTTTAAAGTGTAAGAATTTTTTCTTGGGCTTATTTTGAAAGACAAATTATTTTGATATACCCAGCTTATGTATTCAGCACTTGATATTCACTCCCTCTTTAATGAATTCATTTTCATTCATCTTTACTGTTATGGTTCATCTTCTATATACATTCAATTAATTACAGGAGATTAAATTTTAAGATGTAACCACAAGTTGAACACACTTTTCATCCAACAATTTCACTTCCAATTCATTTAATAACCATTCATTACAACTTCATTGAACACAAAATACATACCCAAATATTCAATCATTCAAAAAATTAAACCTTCACGGATTTTACAAAACAAGAACATCAAACCTTATTCACCAATGAACCCTTAATCTATTTTTTATCAATACAAATAGAAGAAGGATGACAATTAAACCCAACAACCCAATTATCCTAAATAAGTACATCAGCCACTTCTCGGAATCAATCAACTCTTTCTCCAGTTGACGTATTCTTTGGCTCTGTCTAGCAATGGTTGCATCTCTTTCATCTCCATTATCTTCAGTGCACCATTTGAAGTAATTGCAGCCTTTGAAATCTTCACCCCAGTCCACTATTAAAAAAAATCAAAGCAAACATGATTTTCAACAACAAAACTCAGCCCAAACGAAAATAAAAGTCATATATCAAATCTTGTAGTGAGGGCACCCCCAAAATTGTTTCCCACCATTCTTCACTGTTCTTGCAACTCTTAACACTACAATCTCCCCGCAATGGCAATGTGGTGTTCCACCCACTGACCTAGATACAATAGCAGGAGAAGAAACGTTGTGGTTATGTGACCCACACGAATAAGACAACCATGGATGACTAAAATCACGCGACATTTCCCTATTCGCCGGCCACTTTACCCCTGCAGCAAATAAGCTTCCCGGTCACTGCACCAATCCAACAATGAAGAAGAAGATGAAGATGGGAATGGGAAATTAGGGTTTTTTGAATGGGGACAATCAATTGAAATAGGGCATGACACGTTACCCACCAATTGCCACTGTACAATTATTCTCATTGACACGTATCCGTTCTGCAATGTCACATCACTGTTCTGTTAACGGCATTTCTGAAAACTTAACGGGATGGACCATATTGATGCAAATTAACTAATTTGGGTACTAAGTAGATGCAAAGTTAAAAGTGGGTACCATTTAGACACATTAAAACGAAACTGGGTACGTTGCAACTAATTATACCAACTACACAAGATTTAGGATTGAAGTGGCTACAATAAAATTAAAATATTGATGATGGTAAGTTGAATTACGGAAGAAATTATTTTATTTAACCATTTTTCATTGACATTTTTTTAAACTTTTAAGTTTTCTAATTATAAAAAATTATTTGTATTTTATTTGATAATTATAAAAATAATAATAATTTCAAATTTTTTATTATAATAAGAAATATGAACATACTTATGTTTTCACTATTTTAATTATATAAAGATAATTTAGTTTTTTGGTGTACATATTTTTTTACTAATTTTACCCTAAATAAGTAATCGATTATCAATTTTACCTTATAAGTGGTCCTTTTTTTTTTTAATTTAACATTTTTTTAAAATTTGATATTTTTAATAAATAAAAATTATCTACAATAAATTTATAAATTCATATTTATTTTAATAATTATAATTCTTTTATTTTTTATTATATGAATAATAATTATCTATACTATATCTCCTATAAAAATATTTCTGTTTTTGGTGTTCATATTTTTTTCAATTTTATCTCTCAAGTGACCTTTTTTTTTTCTAATTTTAGCCATTTTTTAATTTAACCGTTTCCTTTTTAAATTAAAAAAAAATTAAAATTCTCAACAAGAGAAGTATAAACTACCTATAATCAAATTATAAAAGTTATTTATATCTTTTTATAACTATAATTTCTTTATTTTTTGTTATTATAAAGAAAAGTGAACACCGTATGTTTTCACTAATAATAATAATAACAATAATATAAATAATAATAATACTATAAATAATAATTATAATAATAATAATAGCAATAATATAAATACTAATATAGATAATAATAATAATAATTTTAAATATAAAAAAATATTACTTAGTTTTATTTAAGCTAATTATCACTTTATTTCAATTTTATTTCTACTTATTCCATTTTATTTCAATATAAGTTCATCAATTTTTACTCTTTTTTATTTTATTTTAAAGAATATCTCACAATTCATTTTTAACACAATTTACAATAATTACATTTCATTTTAAATTACTTTTAACTTTCATAAACTTTTATCTTTTTTCTCTTTATTACTCTTCAATTATTACCTTATTTGAAATAACGTCATCTCAACTTCCCTTTTCCATCGAGTCTACCCTCTCAAATCCTTCTTTTAAAAACAAACACAAGCTCAAGGATTGGAATAATAGATATACATGTACAACAAAAAATTATTCTGAAATTTCAAAACAATTATTTTTCATTTTTTTATATAATATTTATATAGGTAACTTATTTTTAAGAATTTGAAAATAAAAAATAAAAACAATAACGATAAGTAATAGGTTAAAGTAGAGTTGTCAATATGACCAATAGTCCATGTATCAGTTTTAGCCTACTCTTCATTAATCTCCTACTTGGTGGGCACCCAAACCGACAACCAAGACGGGCCAAAACATCTAGAAAAGATGATCGAGACAGGTTCAGTCGGGTCGATGGACCTACCTGACTGGCTCGGGTTGACAAATGAGACGAGCAAGATCAACGGTCGATAAGGGCCAACCGGGACCAACCTGGGTCGACAGCCAAGACAAGATGAGATGAACAAGCATTGGTTGACTCAGGGGGATGGTAGAGACATGTCGACTTGGGCCGATAGTCGAGATAGGTCAGGTCAAGCCCAAGGTCGAGACAAGTTGGGTTAATGGTCGAGATAGGTCGGACAGACTCGAAGGACAAGACATGTTGGGCGATGTCAACAATCGAGAAGGGTTGACGATCGAGACGGGCTAGACCATGCCCAAGGCCGAGATGGGTCAGATGAGACAAGTTGGCTTGAGTCTACGGACGAGACAGGTCGACGCAGACCAACAATCGAGATGTAGTCTAACTTGTGCCTAAGGTCAAAATGGGTCAGCCCGTGCCTACGAACAAGATGGGTCAGACTAGCCCTGGTCAAAGCTCGTCGAAGGTCGAGACGATCAACCTGGGCCGAAGGTAGGAACGAACTGGTTGGAGCTGAAGGTTGAGATGGGAAGAGCCTGTGGTAGAGGTTGAGATTACCCGAGTTGGGCCGATTGTCGAGATGGATGGGCAAAGGGTCGATTGTTGAGACATGGCTTAAAAACATATTTAAAAAATAATATATTTTTCATGTTTAAAATGAAATTCCATGGGTTGTGCTTGACCCACGAGATTTTTGTGAACTTTTTGGTCATATGGACTTTTATAATGGGGACTTTTTGGCCTTATAGGCCTTTTTTGGCCTCAACCCACGTGGGTCAGGGACAAATCTTATGAGTTAGGCCAAATTGACCACTCTTGGTAAAAGACTTATTTCAATAGTAACCTAAAGAAAAAGTTTCAATTTGCATAATTTATTTTGCTATGCTTTATTCCCTTTGTATCACCTACAAAAATAATTTTTTGAGAGAACCAAAATAATACACTTAAAATTTATATGTTCAATTATTGTCATTAATAAAACAAAATTAAATAAATGGATTGTTACTATTGTGCTTACTAATAGGTGAAGAAATTGAATGTGTTGTTTTCATATTATATGGCTTCCCTTTCATCACTTTTAAAAAATAAATCTACTCTTTTATTTTTCATAATTTGAAAAATAAGTTTAACATTAAAAAATAAAGGTTAAAATACCTTTTTGGTCCCAATTTCCGTCAAGTTTTTTCAAATAAGTTCTAATTTTGGTTTTGTGTTCAAATAGGTCCTAATTTTCGTCAATTTTGTTCAATTGGGTCCTTTTTATCTAACACCGTTTAAATCATTAACGGCCATGAATAGTGACTGCCACGTATCACTTCGTGTTTTTTTTTGAATTTCTTTTTTTATTTTTTTTATTTTTTAAAAAAATTTTAAAATTTTTTAAAATTTTTTAAAATTTCTTTTAAATGTACATGTGTCACACAGGAGTGTGTCATGTGTCACTTCGTGGTTTTTTTGAATTTTTTTAAATGTCCACGTGTCAACCTAGTAGCGTGCCACGTGTCAAAGTCAATGTTCTAAATTTAATTTGGTCCCTATATTTGTTATTTTTGTTCAATTAGGTCCCAATTTTTGTTAACATTAACCAATTTGGTCCCTCTCCAAATTAAAACCAAATTTAATTTTTATATTAAAATTCACATTTTTTATTAAATATTTTTATATGATATATTAAAATTCACATCATTATAATTTTGATATAAAAATTAAATTTGGTCACATCTTCGATAGGGATCAAATTGGTTAATGTTAACAAAAATTGAGACTTAATTGAAAAAAAAATAACAAATATAGGGACCAAATTGAATATAGAATATTGACTTTGACACGTGGCACACTACTGGGTTGACACGTGGACATTTTAAAAAAATTATAAAAAATAAAATAAAATAAAATAAAATAAAATAAAAAATTCAAAAAAGTCACGAAGTGACACGTGGCACACTCCTGGGTTGACACGTGTATATTTAAAAAAAATTTAAAAATTTTTTTAAAAAAATTAAAAAAAAATAAAAATAAAAAATTTCAAAAAAACAACGTAGTGACACGTGGCAGTCACTGTTCATGGCCATTAATGATTTAAACGGTGTTAGCAAAAAAGGACTCAATTGAAAAAATTGACGAAAATTAGAACCTATTTGAATACAAAACCAAAATTAGGACTTTTTTGAAAAAACTTGACGAAAATTGGGACCAAAAAGATATTTTAACCAAAAATAAACTATCAAAACCTAATTAAATATTACGAGAGATAATTATTAAAAACAAAATCTATGATAATCAACTTACAATTAAAATCAGATTATTAAAAAACAGATAATAATTAACTATTTTTTCTATTATATTCATAAAAAAATTACTATACAAAAAATGTACGAGAAAAAAAAAGGAAGACAAAAGTAATATTTTAGTATTAAATGGGACAGGAGAGGAATTTTTTGTTTTCTTTCTATAATAAAACAAAACATGTGAAAAATAACATAAATAATGAGTTTGTGTTTAATTGTTTTTTCTCACAAAACAAAAAACATGTGAAAGAGTGAAAGATAATAGAAACAATAAGTAAATTAAGAGGTATAGAAAAAGAAAATAAAAAAAATATCTAACTTTTTAATTATTTATTATATCTAATTTTATGTTTTACTATTTTTTAACATTAAATAATATATTTTATAAAAAGTTAAAAATCACCTAATTTAATTCCCGTAAATTCTCATATTATATATATATATATATATATATATATATATATATATATATATATATAATTTTATAATTTTATAATATTATAATAGTCATGACAGCTTTCAAGAAAATTGCTTCCTATGTGAAACAAACGTTAAGATGTATTCACCATTATGCATTAATCACTCTACAATATGATTCTAATAACTTTCGACTTAATTAGCTAAATCTTTTGAAACAATAAAAGACCATCTTATGAAATATCCATTACATGGATGGAGGCAATATGGCATATAAAACTACAGTCTTCATCAAGTGGCTTTAGGTATCCGATGTTTGTAATAAAATAGATAATTATGTACAGGGCCAACTTTTGTAATCGCTTGTTAAATGGATTTCCTGACAAAGACTTCTGTTATGGCTTCACCTGAAAGACTATCCAAAATGGAGATTTAAAACTCAGATATTTTGAATTATATGATTAATTAATGCTCTGAGTTTGTGCTTGATCAACTCAGCAGTGATCCAATGTTGTTGTCATGCTTGCATAATTTGACTGTGACCTCTTTTATGTTTCTAGGTATGCATGTGGATATCTATTATTGGCTTATACTTCAACACTTCACCATAAAAAGGTATTTACTTCATTTCAAATGCAAATATATAGTAATATAACATAATCATGAGTTGGACCTTCTGCATGCAATTACTGAGATATCATTGTTTAGAGCTGAGATATTATTTTATTACATAGTGGTAAGTTATTACCACCAACGATTTCTTTTAGGTCCCAGAATGTTATTAATTTGTTATGAATATTAGGAAAGCGTTATGGTGATGTGTGAAACATGTTTCTGCAAAGCAAGCATCTCAAACCAAGCCACACTTTCGATAAGTCAAATTCTTTCGCTTGAAGAAATTGTTCGATGACCCCAGTTGAGTTGGAGCAGTTAAAGAGTGTTACATCCACACCAGAAACCAGAGGATGATGAAAAGTCAAATTATTAGTGCAGGTCGCTCCAACCACTAAAAATAAAGATACTTTTTCTTATTTTCTAATGTAAATGAAGACTCTCGCGTTCATATGTGGAGTTGAAGTCAGCACTAAGCTTTTAGCAAGGTTATAGTCCAATATAAGTTGAATAACTAGTTGCATATACAATACGTAAGTTATAGAATAAATTATATGGATTGCTATGAGGTGATAGTGTGGTGCTCTCTCTTACTTTCTTCCTTCATACCTAACATCACTGCACTGAGCAGTATCACTCCAAATAAGCCATTGCATCACAATGAATCCCTTGTTTCAGCATCTGGAACCTTTGAAGCAGGGTTCTTTAGCATTGGAAGTTCTCGGAGATATTACTTCTGCATATGTTACAAGAATATATCACCTAGAACAATTGTTTGGGTGGCCAACAGAAACACCCCATTGGATAACTCCACAGGGGTTTTGAAAGTCAGTCATGGGGGAAATCTTGCTGTACTTGATGGCACTGGTGCAAATTTTTGGTCATCCAATGCATCAACCACTGCTCAGAAGCCAACAGTGGAGCTTTTGAACTCTGGCAACCTTGTTGTGAAAGATGGTGGTGGTAGTAATGCCCCAGAAAAGATTGTGTGGCAAAGCTTTGATTATCCTGGTGACACTTTACTTCCTGGAATGAAACTCAGAAGCAGTTTAGTTACAGGTGCACATAGTTCTCTGACATCATGGAGGAACACAGAAGATCCTGCTGTGGGGGAATTTTCATTGTATATTGATCCTCATGGTTTTCCTCAGAGAGTGACTACAAAGGGAGGGACTTGGTTGTACAGAGCAGGTTCGTGGAATGGTTATCAGTTTTCAGGAGTTCCTTGGAAACTGTTGCCTAATTTCTTCAATTACTATTTTGTGTTAACCAAGGAGGAAGTGTATTATGAGTATGAACTCTTGGAACGTTCTGTTGTTACAAGGTTTGTGATCAACCAAGCAGGTAGCGATCAACGTTTCACATGGTCAAAGAGGACAAAAAGTTGGGAGCTTTTTGCCTCTGGCCCAAGGGAACAGTGTGAAAACTATGCTTTGTGTGGTGTAAATTCTGTTTGCAATGTTAATCGCTACCCTATATGTGAATGCTTGGAGGGTTTTGTCCCTAAGTTCACAGAAAAGTGGAGATCATTGGATTGGTCTAGTGGGTGTGTTCGGAGAATGAGTCTGAGTTGTGACAATGAAGATGGTTTTGTTAAGTACGAGGGAATGAGATTACCAGACACATCTTCCTCCTGGTATGACGCAAGAATGAGTCTTGATGAATGTGAGAGAGTGTGCTTGCAAAACTGTTCTTGCACAGCATACACAAACTTAGATGTCAGAGGTGGTGGCAGTGGTTGTCTACTTTGGTTTGGTAACATTGTGGATATGGGAAAACATCTCTCCCAAGGACAAGAGATTTACATACGAATGGCTGCTTCAGATATAGGTACTTTTAAATTTTCAATTGAAACAGAAAAATAATGCATGACACTCAGGTTTGTGCGACCATTGATTGCATTTAATGTTCTTCCCTTTACTGCTTAACGTGTTTTCTAACATTCCTTTTGTTCTAACAGAAAACACTTGGCATAAAAGGCACATTAACAAGAAGCTTGTGGTGGTTTTGGCAGCAATTGTTGCGTTCATTATAGTCATAACATTAGGATCAGTTCTATACATTCGGAGAAAACTTGAGAAACAAGGTACACTGTTACATTATAGACCATAGTATATTTTAATCATAAAACACTTATTAGGCTTCACTTGTTTACAATTTGCTGGTGCCATATCAGGAAAGACAAATATAGTGGACCAGATGCCTCACACTATAAAACATGGGAAGAAAGACATTGACTTACCAACCCTTGATTTATCAACCATTGATAATGCCACTCGTAGTTTCTCTGTCAATAACATATTGGGAGAAGGTGGATATGGACCAGTTTACAAGGTAACATCACTATATCTCACCAATGGTACACACTCAATAATATATTTTGAATATTTGTCCACATTTAATCATTGGGGTGTGCTGGCAAATGGACAAGAAATAGCTGTTAAGAGACTTTCCAAAAATTCTGGACAAGGATTAGATGAATTCAGAAATGAAGTTGTGTTGATTGCGAATCTTCAGCACCGGAATCTTGTAAAGATTCTAGGGTGTTGTGTTCAAGAGGAGGAGAGAATCTTGATCTATGAATTCATGCCTAACAGGAGCTTGGATCTTTACATTTTTGGTTTGAGGCTTTTACTCAGATTCTTTTGTACTCTCATTTCTGCAAAAATCATTTTAACTTAAATTAGGCAACGGAATGCAGATAACACAAGAAAGAGATTATTGGATTGGAGCAAACGCTTTCAAATTATAAGTGGCATAGCTAAAGGTCTTCTCTATCTTCATCATGATTCTAGACTGAGGATCATTCACAGAGATATCAAAGCAAGCAATATTCTTCTTGATAATAATATGAATCCAAAGATATCAGACTTTGGACTAGCAAGAATGCTTGTTGGTGATCACACTAAAGCCAATACAAAAAGGGTTGTGGGAACTCAGTAAGCTTGTTTATGCTTTAATAGTTGAACTATGTTGTATGCTTTCTCTTTTATCTGAATCTGTTCTACTTGTGTTATCTTGCAGTGGTTACATGCCTCCTGAATATGCAGTGTATGGATATTTTTCAGTAAAATCAGATGTGTTCAGCTTTGGTGTTATTGTGCTAGAGATAGTTAGTGGGAGGAAGAACACAAGATTTCTTGATCCACTCAACCAACTTAACCTTATAGGGCATGTAAGCATGAAGTGTGAATACAACCCTTTTGTTACTATTCTAACAAGACCTTAATTTCTATATACCAGTAATGTAAAGAGTTTTTTCATCAACCAGTCAAAAATTATGACAGTTTTTTTACTAGTTAGCAGTGTAAAACCCTCATGCCTAATAGTGAATAGTGATTTTATCATTTAGCATAGATTGAAGTGGACCTCACAAATTGGCTTTGATTTTTGTCCAGGCTTGGAGATTGTGGAGTGAAGGGAGGCCTTTGGAGCTGGTTGATGAAGCACTAGGGGATTCAGTGATTGAAAGTGAAGTGTTGAAAATTGTTCATGTTGGGCTCTTGTGTGTTCAAGAGAGAGCAGAGGATAGGCCCAACATCTCAAGTGTGGTTCTGATGCTGAATGGTGAGAGGCCATTGCCCAGGCCCAAGCAGCCTGCATTTTATCCACACCATGAAGATTTTTCTTCATCCACCAAGTGTGAATTCAGCTCAAATGATATGTCCATCAGTTTAGAGGCAAGATAGTAAACCTAAATTAATTGAAATGAGCACCATGTGTTTGATGTTTGTACAGTTTTCAGGATTATTAATATGTTAGGTTCTGAATCTGTGTGCATAGACTATTGTTGTTTATTTGATGTGCACCATTGTAATATTTGTTAGTATCGTAGGAAGAGATAGGTTTTAAAGCTATTGAATTGATTACATTTATATTCTACAAGATATTACTAGATGGTCTCACCACACACTTTTTTTCAGACGATGTCACTGTATAGACGAAGATTCAATAAACGTGAAGAGACAAAACGGTCTATTAAAAGTATATTTGTATTATAATACTAGACGGTCTACTAAAAGCATCATTCGTATTCGTTAAGAACCTTTGACCAAGACTTTACATAAGAACAAATGTTTCTAGTTAACGAAATTATAACTACACTGTTTCGATTTTCAAAGTGCTTTAATTGGTTGGATGAAGTCTGAAAGCAACAATCATAGCATAGAAAATTTATTCTAACAATCATACCACAAAAACATAATCATACGAATCTCTTTAAGAAATTATACTTGTAGTCTTTACGAGAAAAATATAAACTAATATGTTAAACTCCTACTATGAATTTAATAAAGTATTTTCAAAAATAAAATATGTATTAGAAAATTATTTAAAGTAATATGTATTAAAAAAATTGCCGTTTAATTAACATATTAATTACTAGATAATCTACGTGGAAGCTTTAGCAACAGAATTGCCATCCACTCCAATTTATCTCAATTATTTATACTTTTCTAGTCAAGACATATATTTTCTTTTGTTTTACGTACTTTATAGTACGATGCAAGTTTAGTAACACATAATTTAGTTTTTCTCTTACACGATGCAAATTTATAAAAACTATTAATTGGGTCTCAAAAGTTTCCACTTCTTTAATTTTATTTTTAATTTGAACTTACAATATAAATTTGCACACTTAACTGTCAAATTAATGAGGGGTAGGTTGGGCGTTGAATGCTGGTCAATTTCTTCCAATTCAATATTCAATAATGGAGTCCCTTGGGGACATCAAATAAATACACAACGGTTTATTATTTTTTATTCTGTTGTCATTTAAAGCAAATTTAGTTTTTGTTCTTTATAATTTTTGAAACTATTCTAATTCTTCAAATTTAAGAAATACAATTTTAATTCATAATTATCAAATTTGATGGACTAAACTGATCTTTTAAATTAATTATAAGTTAAAAATAGAAATTTCAGAAGTTAAAATTCTATTTTCAAAATTTAAAATATTAAAATAAACTTTTTTAAATTTGAGAAACTAAAATTAGGTTAATTTTAAAATTTAAAGATTAAACAAGTTAAATTGATATACTATATAGTATTTATCGAAGACAAAATATATATATATATATATATATATATATATATATATATATAATATAATATAAAAAATGTTTAAATTTATTCGTTTATAATTTGGCTAGGATGACAAATAATCTTATTCGTATGGATATCCTTATGCATTTCTTCTTCTTCATTCTCACTTGTAGAAAATTTTTAATATATTTTTGTTAGGACGACCAAAACAGACTTGATATAATTGTTGGGTCTAATATCTTTTTGCTATATATTTGTTAGGATGACCAAAACAACTTTGATATAATTATTGGGTCTTCTTCCTTATATGTTATTCAACTTCCTCATTTTTATCTAATGTGGGACTTAGATTCACACTTGCATTCCCAACAATTATCAATTATAATGAATCAAATAGCTTTTATATCTCACATTGGAATATTTTTATTCATTCTTAATGTTTTGATTTTTTTTTCACATGAAATATTTGACTCTCAATTTTAAGTATTCAATCACATCAATCTTTCATCTACTAGAAAATATAAAAAACTTATATTTTTTATTCTCTTTTATCCCATAATTTTTGTTTCATTTGGAGAACTTTTGTTTCATTAAAACAAATTTTATTATCTTTTAACCATTATCTTTTATTTGTCATGTGTTATGTCTTATATTCAGTTTACTCCCAAGTTTTTTTAATTTTATTCAATTTAATCTCAGTTTTCATTAATTTTGTTCAATTCAGTATTTCTTCAACTTGAGACCAAATATTATACGTAAATATTTATTAAATTCACATATTTATATAATATTGTTTTAAGCATTTTTAAACCAACTCTAACTATATTATTAGAATATAATTATTAGATTAATGTTTTACTTTTGCTCCATGTAAAGAAATAGGATTAGAGGTGGTTTAAAATTAGGGTTAGACGTGTTAAAAAATAGGATCAGAATTGGTTTAAAATTAAAAGGAAATATTTTTATTATTTTTAAAAACTAGTTTAGAGTTAGTTTAATATTTTAAAAAATTTAAACTGAATGACGCATAATTTAAATATGTCTAAATAATAGTCTTCGACGTCTTTTTTCTTTCCAACATGATTAATATCAATTGCGAATAAAATCAATTAAATTTGTATGCAAGTTGCCACTCTAGAAGTTTTAAACTATACTCCACCTCTTATTTACTTGGGTGAAAATGAAGTATATGAAATTGAAAGGACATTTCCATAAAAAAAAAAAAAAAACATTAAATTTTGAATTTTGTTTGACGAAAAAAAAGAGAAAAGGTTATTATTTAAGATTTATTAGAATATGCCTTTTCATAAATAAAATGAAATATAAGGAATTCTAAATGAATAAGAAAATAATAGATGTTAGATTCTTAGTTAGCAGAAAAACGTGTTTCTTTTATACAATTTTTTATTTTTTACGTTTTCTTTTGAAATATTTAAAAAAAAAATTATAATAGTGATGGTAATAATATTCAGTTGGTGCCTATGTAGTTGGATTAAAGTAATAAAGAGAATAATGGTGTTATTAGTAATAATACTAGTGATGAGAATGCAGAAAATACCTCAAAAGATAATATTTTTTCAAAAATTAAAAGCTATGAATTAATAAATCTTCAATTTTTATCTTTATTTTCAAATTGAATGTAAGATCAATTTAAGCTCAGTCTGTGTCAAAATACAATTTGTTAGGAAAATTAGATTTAAAAAAAAACTAATTATTAAATGTAATAATTCAGCATAATAATTATTTCAACATAATTATATCTTCAAAATATACTATATACATAATTTTATCCTTGGAACGCATGAGTGATCTAGTTAACTTGAATAAGAAAATACGTGTATTCTACAAAAAGAAATGATGCACTTAAGTTTCTTAATAATAAAATATTCTTAATATTTAATTAGTTTGGTTTGACTTTACATTGTTATATATTATATTATATCCTGTAATTGCTCATTACGTATAAAAAATGAGTTTACAATATACGCTAGTTGTTGACTTGTGCATGTTAAAATATAGCATTCTAGCTATCAAACAATCATAAAATAACAAACATTCCTTTAGCTTTAGAGAATGCTTGATAAATATTTTCACAAACATTTTTAAGAAAAAATAGCAAAACAAATAAATAAGCTATTTCAAAAAATAAAATTAACCCTTAAATGATTAAATAAAGGTTAAAATACCTTTTTGGTCCCAATTTTCGGCAACTTTTTTGAAATAGGTCCCAATTTTCGCGGGGTGCTCAAATAGGTTCTAATTTTGGTCAATTTGATTCAATTAGGTCCTAATTGGGTAACGCCGTTTAAATTGATAATGTTTCACTGTACAATTGACTTTTCCTTGCTACGTGTCAAAATACTAATCCTACGTGTCCGTGTTTCTTTACAATGAGGTGGTTAACTAGTGGGTTAAACACATTAAGTTTTTAATTAAATGCAAGTAATGAAAATTAAAAAATAAAGTGTTAGGGTTTATAAAAAGTCGAAGAAGCCATCTCGTGTGTGACCTTGCTCATGGTTGAAGCTTTGTTGCAGCTATGTCTCGGACCCAATCATCTTCTTCATACTGTAATAACTGCGTGCAACGTAGTGTTCCCGCTTCTCGCACCCAAGGTTTAAGACCTATTTGTGATTGTGGGCAAGCTGCAGTTCTGAGGACAGCAAGAACTCCGAGAAATATGGGTAGAAAGTTCTGGGGTTGTGCTAACTAAGGGTGGGCAAAAAATCTAATTTTATTAATCCAATCCACTTTTGCTCCAATCCAATCCATTTATAATCCATTTTATTAAAAATCTAATCCATTTAAAATCCATTTAATGGATCTGGATTTCAATCTAATCTACATTTTATATATTTTATGGATTGGATATCCATTTTATAAATCAAGATTTTTAAATATGGATAATCCAAAGAATCCAATCCAAATTTTCAATTTAAATTTTTAGTTGGGTTAGACTAAAGGTTGAGATGGACTATGCTAAATTTAGACTAGGACGGACCTTGCTCGACGACCTATAAGGATCGGGCAGGCCCGACGACCATAAGAGGTTGGACGACCTATACGGATCGGGCCCAATGATCCGGAAAATTTGAGTGAGCCCGATGAACCGAACAAGGCAGGTAGGCCTGAAAATCCGAACGGGCCAAGCGGGCTGGAAGACCCGAACGGGCCAAGCGAGCCCGATCACCTGAATGGCTCAAGCGAGCTCAAAGAACCGAACGGGTCAGGCAGGCCCGAAGACCCTAAGACCCGAACAGGTCAGGTGGGCTCGATGACCCGAACGAGTCAGGCAGGCTCGAAGAATCGAACGGGTAAGGCGGGCCCGAAGACCCGAACGGGTCAGGCAGACACGAAGACCCGAAAGGGTCACGCGGACCTGAAGACCCGAACGGACCAGGTAGGACCAATGACGAAAACAGGTCAGGCTGCCCAAAGACCAGAACGGGTCAGGAAGGCCCAAAGCCCCGGATGAGCCCGATGACCCGGACGGGCCCGATGACCCGAATGGGGCGGACGACTTGGACGGGCCCGGCGACCCGGATGGGTCGGACGGGCTCGACGACCCAGACGGGTCTATCGACCTACATGGGCCTTACGAACTGGATGGGCACGACGACACGAACAGGTCGGACGACCCGGATGGGCCGAACGATCCGGATGGATCTGACGATTCAAACGACCCAGATGGGCCCGACGACCCAGACGAGCTTGACGACCTACACGGGCCTTACGACCCAGATGGCACGACGACTCGAACGACACGTCGACCCGGATGGGTCCTACGACCCAGACGGACTCGACGTCCTGGACGGGGCCTACGACCCGAACGAACCCGACGACCCAAACGGGCTTGACGACCTAGACATGATCGATGACCTGGATGGGCCCGACAACTCGGACGGGCCTGACGACATTGACATACCCGTCGACCTAGACGAGCCCCACGACTCGAACCTGTATGACTACCCGATTGGGCCCGACTGTTTGGACGGGTATGTATGGGTCGTCTGGCCCGTCCGTGTCGTCGGGCCCATTCGGGTCGTCCGGCCCGTTCACGTCGTCGCGCTTGTTCGTGTTGTCGGGCCTGTTCGGGTTGTCCGACCCGTCCGGGTCGTCGGTCTCATCCGGGTCATCCGGGCCTTAATGACACAAGTTTTAAAAAATTCAATTTAAATTTCTTTTATAAAAAATGGATTTCTGATTTTGAACTTGATCTAAATATTTGGATTGGATTTAAATCTTGATCCAAATATTTGGATCTGGATTTTAAAAAAATCCAAACTACTTTTGCTGAAGAAATAAATTTGGGTCAAAAATCTAATCCAATTATTTAGATATAAAATGGATGTGGATTGGATCATTAAAAATCCAATCCATGCCCACCCCTAGTGCTAACTACAAGGTAAGATTGATTTAATTGCTATTGTTGTGGGTATGTTTGATTTAATAAATCTTTTATGTATTTTCTGTTCATCAACAACGGCATAGTGAAGGTGGTGGTGTTTGCTGCAATTTTTTTAAATGGTGGTATGAAGACGTTGATGAAGAAAAAGAAGTTATTATTGTGAACCAAAACATGAAGATAGAAGATCTCGAGAATGTAGTTAGGG
>Ga0214545_1003201_pt1 | contig 31388 bp, 13 predicted proteins | sample CNSS4metaG_FD_160064 | JGI IMG/M metagenome (GOLD analysis project Ga0214545, IMG submission 160064) | Root nodule microbial communities from cowpea collected in UCLA plant growth center, Los Angeles, California, USA - CNSS4 | ecosystem: Host-associated > Plants > Roots > Nodule | place: USA...
GACGAAATTGCAAAAATGCCACCGCCTCCTTATAGGCTTCGGTTCAGCTGTAACCGAGGCCTATAAGGCGAAGTAAAATGTCAAATCTGCACTAGTGTTGATTGCCACATTATTCGACAAAAGCTTGTTGATGGTCTTATTCACTTTCTCCATGTTCCTTCTAGAAGTCAACTTGTTGATATGTTTACTAAGTCCTTACATCCTTCTACTTTCCGGATTGCTACTTCCAAGTTAGGCCTTTACAATCTTCATGCCCACCTTGAGAAGGGGGTGATAAAGATATTATATATCTCCTTCTTTTATTTATATTGATAGAGATATCATATATTTGATTCTCTTTTATTATTATCAGATATTCTATTTTATTTTGTTTTTTCCTTTTCCTTCTATATGATGGGACATTGTACTCTATATATTGAACAAAAGTTTTGATAAATCTTGAAGCAAGCAAACTCTCTTGAATTGGTTTTTACCCAAACTTTTCTTGTGTTTTTTGTATGCATCCTTTCTTCTTTCTCTCATGGCTTATATATTTCTAACACAAATATCATTCATTTTGAATAAAAATTCAATCCTAGGGAATATGCATATATAGAGTCACGATTTTCTCTAAGTTTTCTTAAATTTCTAACTCCAAGATAGATTTAACCTCTACAAATTAAATGCAAGTTCTTTGTTTCAAATTATTGAACCTTTTCTCCTCTTCATCATACAATATAGAGAAAGGATTCAAAAACTAAAAACAAACTACGAGAACAACAATGACAAAAGGTTGATTCCTTCTCCATTTGTATAATTTGAATGTGTCTTCCTATAATTTTTCATCATAATTAGATCATTAGAAATATTTTTTCATCATTGTTCCCGGAACTTAAACTAAGGACTTGTTCCACTGCATTGCATCATCCGAATATCAAGTTCAATGATAGTTTTTGAACATTTTCTTCTCCAAACTTGTCAATATGTCATTTTAAGACAAAATAATAAATCTCAAAGCTATTCACAAACCCTAACTATATTGTACAAAAATGCCAAACGTTAACTAATTTTCTTTTGTTTTGATGTCTCTCACTAACACACGCATTCGTGCATGAAAAGTAATGAGATAGAATAAACATGTCAAAATTCCACCATAATGATCCATTATTAGTTTCAATAATCTTCACACTTTCCAACATAGAAGAGCTTGGTATATATCGTACGTAAAGATTTATTCTTTTGGAAATTTACTGAGCATGGCAAGATAAGAATCAAAACTTGGTCCATTCACTTCTTCAACCATTGGTGGGATAACACGTACCAAAATTTACACCTAAAAACGTATAATACCGTGTAAGGAAGAAAAAAAGAAGGAAAATGAAGATCACTACAAGAAAGGTTTATGATGTTAAATCAATACAGTTATAGTTTACTTCTATCTAGATATCATTTAAGAAGACGTGAGGATCTTAGAAAGTTTTTTAACTAGTTTTGTTTGACTTTAATTTTAGTGTATATATTTCTCTTTTTCTTTATATGGTGTATTTTAGTTATTTTTCTTTTAGATTAAATTATTCTTTTGGTTCTTGTTTTTGTTGGTTCTCTAGTTTGTTTTTTTTTTTTCTTAATTTTGTTTTATTTTTTTTTTTTTATTTTTTTTTTTTTTTTTTTTTTTTTTTTTTTTGTTTTTTGTTTTTGTTTTTTCTCTTTTTTGTTTTTTTTTTTTCTCAATTTGGTCCTGATTTTTGTAAAAGTAATTCAATTTGATCACTGCCGTTAGTTTTTCACAAACGGTGTTAAATTCAAAAATATCACAAATTGACACGTGATACTGATTTTAATATCCTTTGTAAAAACCTAATAACAATGACCAAATTGAATCACTTTTAAAAAAAATCAGATCAAATTGAAATAATAAAAAAAAAACTAAATGACCAATTTGACATTTCTAAACAAAAATAAAGATAAAAAAATAATTTAACCTTTCTTTTATTGGTCAAAGATTATGTTGAAAAGAAGTAATTGGGATGCGTAACCCATATATTTTATAGCATACTATAATTATGTGCTTGAAAACTTATTTGTTAGTGGATATTTAAGAACTAAATATGGTTTAGATTGTTTTTTACGTTAATGTTTTTATAAGTCTTTAAATATCACTAGATCACCAAATCTTGTGGTGGAGGGATTCAGAGAAAGTGATAGGATTTGGATTATCTAAATTGGAAGTGATATACAACATGGAAATTAGAAAAGGGTTAAAAAAATTAATTTTTGACATGATATGTGGAATGAAGAATTATCTTTGGCACAAAAATACATTAAATAGCTTAGAATGTATAAGAACTGAATTATTAAAGCGAGTTTTGGTTTCATATATATGGGCATTTAGAATAATAGGATGTAGGAATGGAAATTTATTTGGAAGAGGAAATAGTTTGAATGAGAATTAAATCATGTTAATGTGTTCAAGCAAGAAAACTCACTTCTAATTAGATATCCAAATATGTTTTTAATAGTGGTGTTGGTTACAATGTTAATGTTATTATCTTGTTGTTGTGATAAATAAAATGTTATTATTTCATTGTACATTTAGGGTTGAAATGAGTTCATGGAACAAAAAGAGAAATATTGTGTATTTATTGTGAATCGCAGCAATTAAAAACGCAAAATAAATATACAAAAACATAAATAAATAAAGATTTTGAATGTGTATGTAATGGATCATTTAGTATAAGTCCACACCATAGTCACAATCAAAAAATTCTTTTAGAATATATTGTGAATCATCCTTCAAAATAATTTCAATATCTTAGTTCCTTTAGATATATCAAGATACAACTTGTTGATAGAAGTGATAAAATAGGTTAGTTCGACCTACTAAAAATGAGATGAATGGTAGACAACTTAAAATTCATAGCTACTCTCACCAATTTTTTTATTATAATTTAATTATTTTATTTCAAAAAATATATACTTTTATAAAACAACTCTTAATCATATAAATATTTTTTAAATATCTAATTGATTAATTAATATTTCTAATTTAATAAATAAATAAATATCACCTTTATATGTTAGTTATCTATTATTATAAGCAATAATTAAACTTAATTGAAAAATATTAATGATTTAAGTTATAATTTTATTTCAAAAGTAAGTAGTTTTTGTAAAAAAGAATATTGAAATTTAATAACAAAAATAAAAAAAGGTCATTTAAAAACACGCCCTTAATGAAGGGTATTTTAGAATTAATATCATGAAATAAAGTAAAATTCATTGAAATTATTTGTATTTTATATAAAAAATAAAAGACAAATTATTTGTACTCGATACGTAGGAAAAGGGAAAAGAAAATTCTTGCTAAGTATAATTTGAAGGTCTCATGCCATTGCAATATAGACTACAGTAATTTTCTACCACAATCAATCTCGTTGAAGGTAAATAGAATCACGATAAGAAAATCTTTAATATTTTATTATATAGTAAAATTATTACCAAATAATATTTTATTATGTATTGATTATATAACTGGATTTGAATGAATTTATATGATTTGACAGTGATAAATAAATTAAGGGACACCAAATAAAGCTCAATTCAATTGTCTAAAATCCAAGAAAATGAAATAAAAAGTGGTTGGTGAAACAAAAATTGTGGAAAACACGTTAAGTAGTTGGTGAAGATGATATAATGCAGTTCCCAGTAAAATGGAAACATAAAGAAATGGAGAGATAGAAAAGAAAAATGGCATGTCCATCATTGTAAATAACTTCTTACGTGTTCTCTCTGTTTTGGAAAAGAAACGAGACAAAAAGTTATGGTTGTAATAATTAAATTATATTTAGTTTTATTTTATTATTATTCTTTCAAAAAATAAAATTTAGAAAACTATATTCTTTTATTTAATAAAAAAATAAACTGAATGTAAATTAAATTCTTCTGATACTTCTACTTTATGTTCTTGATTTCTTATTTCTTCTCGTAGTTAAAGGGTTAGTTAGTGAAACTTAATCTAGAGCCATTAGATTTGTGGGTCCTCAATCAATAATATAATAATAATAATAATAATAAAATTATTATTATTATTATTATTATTATATTAGCTTTTCTTTATTTTTACTACAATTTACAACAAACATAAATTATATTTTATAAAAATTAAGAGCTAAAATGATTAGCACTTAGAAACATAGTAAACTCAAGATATCTCCCACCTAATCAAATTATTAATTCGTGAAAACTATGTTCTGCATTAATTCTCCTAAATATGAAAGGCATGTTTATGTTTTTCCTTCACTTATTTAGGAATTTGATGGATTCACTAACAGTCAACAATTGGAGTCTATCAAATTCAAATTTAACTTCGATTAAATAGAAACTTATTTGTTAACAATCCAAAATTTGACCAAAAACCAGTTACAATCTGAAAGACAGAAGAAAGCACAAGTTTTAATTAAGTCAATTTAAATTTATAAAAACTAATATGCTTTTCCATAATTCTCTAACACTTAACGAATAAACTCTATGCTTCAACTTATCGGAAGGATATTTCAAACTTTCAGAGAAAATTTCATTTTCCCCAAAAGTACTTTTAATTTTTTTTTAATATTAAACTGTTGAACAAGTTTAAAATTTTTAATTATAGTAACATACTCCTAAAATAATAGCCTTCTAGATCGCTTATATAAACTATCATAACGTGCAGGAGCAATTACTCAAACAAAATTGCAGAAGTCTTGACTTCACACATTCTCCTTTTCATGGTGAGATACAAATTAAAGTCGTAAATTGAATGATAATTATCAACGCCACATGGTCAAATCAACTTTAGAAATAGTTCAGTTACTAGTGTTTCTAAAATCAGAGGTTCCAAAACAGAGATTATGATAAGGAAAGTGTTTTGTTTTAGAAAAAACAATTTCATGCAATGTTCAATTATTCAATTTTAAATACTAATACTGTTGAAAAAAAATGTTGTTTGTCAAGGAGGTATAACTTAATTGGTTGAAGAGGGTGTGAGTTGTTTTAAACTCCTGAGATGTATTCAATTCCTACAGATAAGACAAGTATGATGCTAACATTTTTCTATTCATAATTGGTCAGAGTATAAATACACCATAGATGAAGAATGGTTGTTTTATGCAGACGAAAGTTTAAAGTTGTATTGACTTGCATGATAAGAAATTAAGTTTTCAAGATGCCACAGACTACCAGAACAGTTACTAGTAAGGAATGTAAAAGAATCATAAAATAACTTGCTAAGTTGCATAATGCTATGGCTAAACAGAACCAGAGTATCAAAAGGTCAAGAAGATTGAAATGTAGAGTTAGAAGATATATAACTTACATGGGAATATTTCTATGGGGAGAATTGGCATGTACAATTAGAATGCAGGGAAAAAGCAATCTAATTTTCCAGTTCACTCCTTATCCAATCTTGTGAACACACCAAAGCTTGAACAGTAGCAGGATTAAGTGAGCTCCAATCACGATCAAGGACCCTTCCACTATGATTAAATGCCAGCTCAGGAGCAACCTTTGCCATTGGAATTCCTAAAACATTGCGTGCCATCATGGATAAGACAGGATATCTGGGGGTGTGAACTCTCCACCAATTCAGTATGTTGAAATCAACATTGCGTGGAAAAAGGGGTTCTTCCAAGTACTTGTCTAGATCTGATTTTGTACCTTCACCCTGTGAAGTTTCATGGAGAAATTTATCAAACCCCATCAATCGATCCCTTGAATCCTTTGCAGAACCTTGTAAGAGAAGTGGGCCATTGCCAACTTGCCAGACCAGACCTTGATCATGAGATGCTAATGGGGAGCCTATCGAATGTTCATTGTATAGAGCTTTCACACCATCAAAGACCTCTTCAATTCGACTTCCAGACATGCTGCCATAAATTTGTGGATAATAATAATCTACCAACTTCATCTTGAATCGAGGGTCTAACATCGCAGCAACTGCCAACCCTAAACTACATTTTTCCCAGTACTCATCAAACTTGCTTCTCAATCTTGATGCCAAAGAACTGATATACTCATCTGAATTCTTGCACCATTCAATCAAATGCAGCTTAACATCACAGAGCTCAGGGAAATATATGTTTGCAGTTGGATACTTATTCTTAGTGAAAACATTTATAACCTCCACAAAAAGCTTCAAGTAGCCGGTAACTGCTGTGATTCTCTCCCACTCTACATCAGATAAACAGACTTTGTAGGCAGTGTCATTTTCTTGCAAGAGAATTAAAACATCCTTGAATTCTAAGGCAACTTCAAGCATTGAGTATGTGGAATTCCATTGTGATGCATTATCTAGACATAAACCCTTTTGACTCAGGATCCCAACTTCTTTAGCCATCTCATTGAACTTTGCCAGTATAATTTGTGAACTTTTAATGTAACCAATAGTTTGGCGAATCTTAATGACTATTTCACTTACAGCTCCCAGAGCATGCTGAACCATGGCATTAATAACATTTGCAGCACATCGTATATCAAATAATTGCCCATTACAATAAAGAAACCTGTTTTGCAGAAGTCTATCACCAATTCTAACGGCAATGTTATCACAGGTAGAGCAACTATCCAGTATCATGGAAAATAGTTTACGGTCTATGTCCCAATACATTAGGCAACTCATGATAGCTTCTGAAACCATGTCTTCAGTATGAGAAGGATCAATCCTAATAAAATTTAATATTCTCCTTCTTAACTGCCAGGATTCATCAATGTAATTTGATGTCAAACACAAATACTCTGCATCACCCACAGCATTCCACACATCAGCACTAAGACTGATTTTCCCAGGCAACTTATCTAACATCTCATTAACTTTTTTCTTCTCTCTCTCATAAATCTCAATACAATCAGCCTCAACCCTATTCAACGACACAAGCTCAAACAATGGCTGCAGATTTTTTACAAAAGCTCTGAAACCAACATGCTCAACCATAGCCAATGGGTATCCATGTAGAATAATCATACGAGCCAGGTCAAATCGACTCCGTCTTTGATCAAAGTTACTAGTCCCGGGGTTGACAGAGTCATCTTTCAACTGTGTCTGCTCAAATTTAATATTGACAAGACTAAGGGTATTATCATCTTTGTTTGTATCTTGGTCTATATTGAAATTCGCAATTGCTAGAGTTCCTTCCTTTCTCTTTTCTCTTGTAGAAATGTATTGTGCTATGCCATGGCTAGACCTTCTCTGACACCGAATTAAATGGTTCCTTAGATGTGATGTTCCGCTGGTACTTGAACCACTAAGTTTCTTTTTGCAATGCCTACAAACAGCCACACAGGTGTCGCCTTTTTTAATCCTATCAAAATCATTCCACACCACCGATTTTAACCTACTAGATTTGACAATAACAGCATCAGACATGTCCATCGCATGAACCTGAAAGAAAGCACTATTAAATTTAATTCAAACATTTCCATTTAGCGGGTTAAAATGTACTATATGCTATGTAATGTGGGTGCATGTGTGTTTATAATGATGAAACTGCAAGGAGATTTTAAATCAAAAATTGTAAACAAATTGTTACTGTATGGAGGTTAGGAACAACTAGTCCAGTTTTCAGAACTAATATTCATACAGAGTTTTAAAAAAAATATGAATGGCTATTATCAGAAGGATTCAGAAGGGGGTGAGTTAAGATGCAATACAAGACGCTGGAACAGGGCACAATGTCCCTAAAAGCCTAAAGTTACAAATAAACTCAATATTACAATATTCACGAATTTCCCAGCATACAAATGCTACTAGAATAAAAGTTTTAAAGGGAACCAAAGCTCTAGATACAGTCTAGGTAATCTTCAGTTCAATAAGTGACTAACAAAAGACGCTTAAACTTTTAATGTTGCCTCTAAGACACTGGCCAAGTTTAAGAAGCAAGAACTGCATAATGGAAACAATCACATCAAAAAAGTTTATTTGTATTTTAAAAGTTGAAAATTGAAAGACAAAGGATTTTTTTCTCACAATTCCATAGAGGGTAACAGCTATCCTCCAATGACATTTGATTCTTCTAATTGCATCGAAGTCCACTATCTATATATCAATAACAAAATGCATCCAGGAAATTTCATTCAACTCAATTAATCAAACATCTATCTAATTAATCCTCAACTATAGAAGTAACTCTCAGGGAAGAATGATCCCTTCTCACAATATGAATTCTTCATTCACTAAGGGTAATATAATCCAGGCAGAACTACTTGTATAAAATCCAAAGATAAAAACTAGAAAGTGAAGAAGATCACAGAGTTACATGAGGTTCAACATTTCATTACTCAGCACAGATTTATAGAAAATAACATGCAGCAGAACCAATCTCAAAAATTCAAAACAAATGTAGCAAAAAAAAAATAAAGCTGGTTGTAAGATCAAAGTTTGCTTTGCATTTCCCATGCCATTCATGATCCATGCTAGAAAATACTAAAATTTAGTCGGAGAGACTTTTAGTCAGTGTACAGGACACTGTTAAAAATAAAATAAAATAAGATATACAAAACCTAAGAATTTAAAAATAACATTCGTAACAAATTTTGAAACTAAGAAACAAGAAATCCTGAGTAAATTTATCTTCAACACTTTGCATCGATTCATCACCGAAATTTCACCATTTTCCAGCAAGCAAACTTCCACCCCTGTCATGAGATCAATCACGTCTAACACCATGCAACCATACAATTAAACCTCTGGCAACAAACTAAACATAATAATAACAAAAAGGGTACACCCAAAAGAACACTTCCACTTTTTAAGTAGTAAATAACCCATACAAATCGTAGATAAACAAAGGAATGATTTTGAGACAAGTTTGAAACACCCATTAAGAAATTCTGGCTAAATCAACAGAGAATTCCCTGTTACAACCGACAAATAATAAATCAATTCTTTTATTTACGAATAAAAGATCAAGAACATAAAAATAAGTGTATGTATGTACAAGAAAAAACATGATAATGAAGTCGTAGGAAAAAAAAAGGAACGAAACAGCGTACCGCGTCGGATAATGGGTGGGATTCGGTGTAGTGCGTAAGAAGAATGAAGAAGGGTTTGGAAGAAAACCCTAATTAGGAGGTGAAAGAGGGAAGAAGAAAGAAAATGAAGAAGAGAAAGCAAACGTGGTCACACAGAGGCAGAAGCGTCCTATTCATCTGCTATTGTGGAAAGTTTAAAAGGAACAAATTCATTTATGTAAAATACAATTTTTTTTTATATCTTATAGTATGTGTTGAGTTTATCTAAATATGGTTTTTTATTTTTAGTATAATAAAAATATGATAAATATAAATATATAAATATATATATATATATATATATATATATATATATATATATATATATATATATATGGATAACAGGTATGGAAATTAAAAAGGTTACATCTTGCCAAGGTATAAACTTATTACTATCATGTTTCTGTGAACTTAAAAACATATTGTATTTTGTATGAAAATATGTTTTGTTTATGACTTAATATTATAAGTCAAAAAGATCAGCAAATTAAATGTGTTTTTGTTGCTATTAGTCCTCATTAGGATAGAAAACAAACTATTAAAAAAGTTAGATAAAATAATGTAAAAAAATAGTGAACAAGAATAATAACTGGTATGTAAAACTCTAGAGTTTTCATTATTTTTTTAGTTTTTTATATTTATAATCTTATAGGTAACTAGTCCTCCAACTCAAGTGTCCAAAAATTTAAAAGCGATGAACTCGATTTACCACAACATATAAAGGATGTTTTTCTATTTTTGTATATATAAAGTATTTTCTATTTTATTTTTAATAATATTTTTAAATTAAAATAAAAAATCCAAATTTGATGAATAAGAAAAGAGTGGAAAGCCTACTATTTATCTTCTACTTTTACAATTAATATCAAATAGGAATATCTTAATATATATTATATATTGTTATAAATTAAAATAATATATTAAATAAAGTGTCTCGTTATATATATAGAATATAAAGAAGAGTAACATCAATATAAATAAAGGGTCTCATTACAATAAATTAGTAACAATAATATTGTATTTTATTTAACATATATAAAAATAAAATTAATTTAAACATTATAGTTTAACTTTTGAAAAAGATAACATGTTATAAAACTAAATAAATATGACTATTATATAAGAAATAAATAATAGATTTGTCGATTTGACCTACACTTTAACTTATATGACCTAAAAATTGTGATTACTATCTTCTTTAAAGCATATTTTAAAAATATTTTTATACGTCTCCATTTATTCGTTGTTATTTAAAATTATTTTATACATAATTTTATTTGGTTATTAATAAAAATATAAATGTATTATGTCCTTTAAGAAGTTTTAAGTCTAGAAAAACATCATACAAGAGACAAGTGTTTAAACGTCATCTGTTCTCGATAGTGACGAAGCTATCATTGAGTTGGCCCGCCTTTTTTGTGTTAGTGCATCAAACTACTTCTTCTTTGACACTGACAATGATATATAGTGTCAATAAGGGTTCATTTCTCCTCGGACTGTCCCATACGATGTCACTAGTCTCACCATTTACCCTATTCGAGGACATGGACAAATCGTTGCATCCACCTTCATACCACCAAGTTGATCCACCTTTTAATGTTTAGGCCATTACCAAACCTCAACTAGTTGTTGTCACTACCGCAACCAACCTCACAGTCCCATCTTTTTTACAAAGGTGTTCCATCTTGGTTTTGGGAACTTAGTCTTGTCAAATTATATTTAGGTCCTTACTAAAGATAAATAAATAAAGAGATGTAAATTTTGCTTATGGAGTGCTAATCGTGCATCACTTGGAGTGTTCATTTGTGATTCTATGTTGGAGGCAGTTGAGTTTTTCGCTCGGTGAGCAATAGCTATATGATTTTTTTTCGAGGTTTCATATTCCTTAGGATTACTTACAAAATCAAGATCACGAAAAATTATCTTTCTTTAAATCTTCTTCAAATGTGTGGGACAAAAACATACATTTGAACAAGTCTTTAATAATGTGTGTGATATTCCTTTGTATCAACTACCTTCTCCTTGTATAAAGGGAGATATGATCTCTATGCAGATTTCTAAAAAAGTTTATCTTGTTGGTTTGTAGGAATGTAAAAATCATTTGCATTGGTGTATTTTGTTAACAAAAGGGGATAAACCGCTTACACATTTAGACCTTTGTAAAATATCTTGATATGGCTTAGAAGGATTTTGGGTCAATGGAAGGTAATTCCACTTGGCAAATGATTCTATGAATTTGCTTTTTCTTTTTTAGAAGACACGTGAAAGGTGTTGGCTGTTGGAACTTGGAATTTATCTCCTCACATTCTTCGTGTTTTTTATTGGACAAAAGACTTTGTCCCGACTTTCGTGAAACTCACAAAAACTCAATGTTGGGTTCGTATTCATGGTTTTCCTTTAGAGTATTGGTAACCGAAAGCGATTCAATAACACATGGAATTGGTACACCTTTATCTTTATAGGATTACACCAAGAATAAGTCTTGAGATTTCCTTGCACACGTCTTGGTAGATGTTGATTTGTTATTTGATTTGCCTAATTAAATTTTGGTGAAAGGTCAAGATTTTGTGTTTATTACTAATGTGGAGTATGAGAAATTGCTTCTATTTTGTTCAAATTGTAAAATGATTGGTCATGGTTTATTTAACTTTTGACGGTTACAATATGATGCTAATGTCAATTCTGATAAAGAGAAAATAGTTGGCGCAAAAATTATCGTACAAAGGTGATTGGTGAACAAGATGAGACTAAGGTCATAACGTTAAAATGCCTATAAAATTATTTGAGAAAAGAGAGATCTTTCAACTAATTTTTCTTCTCTTTTTTTAAATAAAAAGTCTTTCTTAGAAGTTCAAAAATTATTTACTTAAAAAAAACACTTTATATCGAATATAATTTTTCATTATTTAGTTTAATCTAATGTAACTTGATCATAAGTCTCAAAATAAAATAAAAACATCTATATTTCCATAAGAAACAAAAATAAAATAGTTCACACTTATAGTTTTCAATATCTTGAGAAACTTTAGACTTGTCCACGGTCTCCTTCGATGACGGAACTATATGGTGACAGGGGAGCGACGACTCCCCCAAATTTTTTTTTGAATTTTTTTATATATATTTATATATTTTTTAAAATTATATTTATATATTATTTATATTAAGTTTATATTATGAAAAATAATAATAAAAGATAAAGTAAAAAATTTAATGGAGACATTGATTTATAAAAGAGATTGGAGTTTTTTTTCTGGCTATAAGATCTTTTCACCATGTAAATTATCATGAAAGTGTGTGAAGAGAAATAAATACAAAGAGATAGATTGGGAATAAAGGTTGGGAAATATATAGATTGAGATTGAAGTATACATTCTTGCATGATTTCTCACATATCAAGGTTAGTATCTTATTATGATTTATGTATGTTAGATTTATGATTCTTTTTAGGATATTTCTCCAAAATTAAGTTTATCCCAAATTAATATAAACCTTAATTATGATTTTGGGATTCTTTTGTGAAATTGGTATGAACGCTAATTATAATTTTCCCCAAATTATTCTAACCTTTAATTATGAAATTTAGGGATTTTGTGTTTTTCGCTACCTATGGTAATTTTTTTTAAAGTTTTGAATTTATACAGTGTTGCTTATTTAATTAAAGTGGTATGAGTTTTGTTATGTTTTGCATTGTGATAATTGTGATTTGTGAATATAAATTTTATTTTTTCTAAATATACAAGAAGTGATAAATTTATATTAGAAAGATTATGATAAAAAGTAAAAAAAATGATTCCTTTCTTTTAAAGAGGAAGGTTTGTGATAAAGATGGAAAAAATGCATTTACGTTAACTAAACTTGAGAAATTTCATGAGAACCAAGAATTCAAGACAATCAAAAACAAATCTCTAAAGTTCTTAGAATTACATATAATGAATTTAAAAATTCATTAAAATGCGATTTGAGAAAAACGACTTCAAATTTGACAATATCACCAAATTAAACTAATGAAGTATGAAGGGCTTATCTAAAATAGTATTCATGGTTTGGTATCATAATATAATAACATGATATAATAGCGAATGATCGTAATAATTTTTTGAATTCTACTATTATGTGTGTTTGTTTTAAACAGAGGAAATAAAGATAAAAGATGAAGAGTTTTTTTTCTAACTAAAAAAAATTATATATAACAAATCTAATTTGGCACCCTTACATTTTTTGTGCAAGTTCCGCCACTGGTCTCCTTATAGTTGAGAACATCTTACAAAACTTCTTCTATGTCTCATATTTGATTTTCAAACTTTAAAAACGAATAGATATAATCATTTTAACCCAATTGAGTTTCGAATGTGTCAAACAACCTTTCATGCTAGCATTCAAGCTATTTATATTGTTTGACACGTTCGAAGACAAATGTAAGCCTAAAACATCATTTGTACTTCCCTTCCATCTGAGTTTCAAAAATAACATTATATAAATATAATTATTCTCATAAAATCCTATTATATAAATACAATTAAAGTATATCATACCGAGCATAATATGTCATAATCTTGTTAAATATAATAATTGACATATACTTGGAAATTATAAGTCAAATAGCAAATATTTTGTCAATTAACTTTAACCATCTTAAATAAATACAAGCATTCTCAAAAGGACTACCCACTCAATCTTATATACTCTTCTACACCTAAATTCTATTATCCTCGTACTGACTTAACCTCTGTTTGTTTCTACCTATTTACTGTAGTAGATGACAGATTTGTAGGTGAGTGTTGTATTTGTTTCGGCTGATTGAGATAATTTGCAAGGACATATTTGAAGGAGTGAGGAGAAAGTGATCCTTTCTGAAAGAGATTTGAGTAAAAAGTTATATAGTCTTTGTAGAATTACTATTTTATCTTTGTACCTTTCATTGTTCTGGTCTTTTACTGTATAATATATTATCTTTTTAGCGTGGATAACTGATTTTTTTTGTTTGTTAAAAATGCATGTTTTTCTTTAATAAAAATTATGGTATTTTATTATGGTAAAAAGAATTAAAAATATACCTTTTTAAAATAATATTTTAAAATTTGTTACGTAATTACAGGAAAACATTTAATTTAATTTTTCTGTTACCGGAAAATTTTTAATTTTTTTACGTCATTAACTAAAATAATATTTATTATAAAAGGTTGTAATTAATTAGGTTGTAATTTTAAACTTTTTTACGCCATTAGAGAAAAATGATATTTATTATAAAAAAATTGTAATCATTTAAAATGTAATTAATTAATACTTTATTTTGAATTATAAATTATTCAAATTTAATTAATTAAAAGTTATATTATTATATTAAATTAATTAATATTTTATTTAGAATAAATTTTTGATTAGATACAAAATATTTATAGTAATCACGAATGAATAGAACTAAACACTTTTTGTTAAAATATTATAAATTTGTAATTTATAAATTGTATTAGATAATTATGGTAGAAATAAATATAATTGATATAGAATTTAGAAATTATTGGGATTAAATTTTAAAAATGATGGTAAATTTTTAATATTTCTTGTTTTGTTTATTTTAATTTATTTTTTACCATATCCTTCAAAATACAGTTGTCCTCTTACATGAGATGGGTGGTGGTAGATGTTAACTTTAAATATTAAATAGTTTACTCTGAAAAAAAAAAGAAAAGAAAATGACAGTTGTCTTCTTGCATGCATTAATTGTGGTAGAAGTGACTTTTAAATATTGAATGCTTTATTGTAAAATGTTGAGAGGGGTTGATGGGGTCTATTTATGTTGAGAGGAGGGTGATTCCCTGTTGCTATTTTAAGAGAATTTGTTTTGCTTTGTTTGATTATTCTGTAAATCCAAGTAAGTTTTGTTCTTGTTTTTGAATCAGGAAGAAATAGATACTTGAGCTTATGTATACAAGGTAAACTGTAATTTTATTTTCTTATCAATTAAACTATTTTTTTAATTTATCACATCACTCACCATTTTTTATAAACTTTCCTCTCATTTCTCTTCGAATCTTGTCATCTTTCTCTTAACCCAAACAAGTCAATTTCACTTCTCTTTCTTCTTAAATTCACTCCTTCAATTTCACTTCTTGAAACAAACACAGGCTTAGTGCCGATGAATATTCTCCGGGTGATCTTTCTTCGGTTTTATTCACAAATCAACAATTCAGTTTCTTTTATAAAACTGATTAATTAAAAAGACATCTCTCTATTTTTAAAGTTTGAAAATCAAAGTATATCTTTGTACAAACTATAATTTCAATTTTGCATTATCTTGTGTTTAGACCACCTTAGTTATTTTACAACTTTTTCAAATACTAAAATGTAAAGTAAAAAATAATAGATAAATATTAAAATAAAGCACATACATAAATTATATAACATAATATGATATAATTTATTTATTTATTGAGTTTATCAATTTTTTTATAAAGCACGGTTCTTGGTAAAAAATTTCAAATAGTACATTATTGACAATATTAACTTAAACAATAATGTCTACTATTTATAATCATAATTTAGTGAAATTATGATATATTATTCACAATTTGTATTCGAATACCACAGTTTATTGTTCATGGTTAAAATTCAATACTGAAAAACTGAAATTTGAACTTCATTTGAAAAATTAGATTTACACTTCACTTTAACACATTCTTATTGTGAAGAAAAAAAATGTTAGAATTTGATTAACTGGAACTAGAATTCAAAATTAGTTTTTTAAAATTTTTAAAGAATAGAGAAACTATAAAAATATTTAAAATAAAACTGCAGTAATAAAAAATAATAATTAACATCTAAAAGTAATTTTTATAATAATTAAAAAATTGAGTTGATATTGAGATTTTGTTAAAATATTATATTATTTTAAAACAAAAATAAAAAATTTAAATATTCATATAAATTAATGATTTAATTGTATTTATAAGTAAATGTAATTATTAATTTAATAGTAAATAGTACATACTTATTTTTGAAATTAAATTTATTGCAACAACTTATTTTTGAACAAATAATATACAAGATTATATGTCCATCAGTTTCAACACCTAGGGTTGAGTAACGCACAAGTTACATATATTTCAAATGTAACCAGTAGTCCGACAACTAAAGAAAATATGATTAAGTGTTTTATTATATTATTGGCAAAATACACACCTTTTACATTTTACAAACACACCTCTAATCATTAAGTAGTCCTTTGTAGACACCCGATCTATTTTGACTCTCCATCATGTAAAGTGTTGTGCAAATGATAAAGTTTTGGTTTTCCAAAACTTATCAAAGCAAAAATCTACCCTACTTATACATCTTTTTGCTAAGATTGTATATGTTGATTGCACTGTGTATTATTCTCTCCATTCCAAATCCCTTTTTCCGCTCTACTCTATACAATGTCTTTCCCTCAATAGCTTGCATGAATGTATCCACCAAAAGTATTTTCCATTCAAACCCAAAATTTAGCCTCGTCTAAGTGGTTTCTTTTATGATGGAGTTCAAGTATAGTCTTGAAAATCTTACCTTTAGAGGAGTTTCATCTAACCATTTATCTTACCAAAACCTTATTTTATTTCCCTTACCTTTTCTCCATGTTATTTTTAGCCTTGCAGTCACACACTCTCTTAATATCTCTCCACCATAATGAATCCTTGCAGTCATCTTTTGCATGATCTAGTTTCATCCATGACCTATATTTTGAGACCAAAAATTCTTTTCAAAGACTTGAAATGTCCATACTAAGTCTCCACTTCAATTCCATTTTTCGAGTAGGGCTATATTAAACAATTTCAAATCCTTTACCCGTAAGCCACCTTATTTCTTTGTTTTGCATATCACTTCCCACTTAACCCATGCAATTCTCTTACCTTCATGCCCACCATCCCATAGAAACTCTCTCTGAATTATTCTAATAATTTTTTCTTCAACCAAAGGCATTTTTATTATTGATAAATAATATAAGGGAATAGTTGGCAATGCAAATTTTATTAAGGTTACTCTTCCTGTAAATGAAATATGCCTACCTTTCCATATGGCTAACTTTTTCCTATTTTCTTATATCATATCCAACAAAAGTCTTTCCTTCTATGGTTGACTCATATTAGGATGCCTAAGTACTTGAATGGTATATTCATGATTCTGCAATTTAATAATAATGAAAACCTTTCAAGCTCCCTATGTTGAACTCCTATGCCTGCTAACTTGCTTTGTTAGAAATTAACTTTAAGTCATGATGTCGATTCAAAACATGTAAGGATGATCTTTATAGTCATAATATTGTTTAAGTTAGCTTTAGCCACAAAGATAGTATCATTAACAAATTGTAACATACTAATCGCAATTTGTTTGTTACCAACTTTTATCCCTTCCAAAAGTCATTTGATTTCAGCTTGTCTAACTACCCCAACTAGTCATTCGACCACAATAAGGAATAATAATGGGGCTAGAGGATCCCCTTCCTAAAGCCCTTTAGAAGGTTTAAATTCCTTTGCTAGACTCCTATAAATTAGGACAAAAATAGATGACGATTCTAAACATCCCCTAATTCATTTATCCATTTGTTATAGAATCATAACCTCTTCATCATATACATGAGGAACTCCCAATTAACAGAATCATATGCTTTTTCAAAGTTAGCCTTTACTATTATGCAACTCATTATTTTTCCTCTTAACTTCATCAATCACTTCATTTATTGCCACCACAATATCTAGTAACCCCTACCTTCTATAAAAGCATATTGTTTTTAGTCAATTACTTTATTCAACACTTTATTCAATCTCTTGAATAAGATTTTTGAAATAATCTTATAGACACTTCCCACTAGCGATATGATACGACATGAATTTGTCCTTCTTAATCACATTATCTTGAAACCTTGTGTAAGGTTGCACAATTATGTGTTTTGCCTAATGGAGTAAGGTTGAAAGCTTAAAGAAAAATTTAGGATGTCAAAGTGAGCCAACACGACTAATACTGGTGTTGATGCTCTAATGCAATCAATTCTTTATCAGCAAGTATATTGGGTTGTTTATAGTACAATAAGTGTCGAATCAACAAGGATTTGGTAGAATACACAAATTCTAACTAGTTTGAGTTAAATAAAATAGTGGTTGAGTTGTATGAAGGATATGCAAATGAGTTTATGATACGAAAATGATGTTGATCTCAAATATCAAATATTATATTAACACATATTTAGTAGAAGTTTTTTTCAAGATAGTGAAGATGTATTGAAGCTAGATTTCACCACTTTTTCCCTCTCTTGTATTGGTTCAACTTGTACTTACAAAGATGCAATCATCCAAGTACTAGGAGTTCTCCTTAGGTGTAACTTTAAGTCCATTCCTAGCACTTAAAGCCTAGGATCATTAAACTTCAGTGTGATTCCTCAGTGATTGCTTGAATGACTCACCTGCATTAAGGTTAGGACTCTATAACCAACTACAACCTTAGATTTATTCCTAATATCTAAAAGCATAAGGAGAATTAGTTAGACCACAACTTGGAATCAATTCTCACTCAATCCCAAACTAGTGAAATAAGATGAGTGATCAATTAATCCAACAATAAGCATAAAATAACTCACAAACATGTAATAAAAACATACTTCGGTAGATAAAACACTACCAATACAAGAGAGTTTCAAAGGGTTACATCTTGACTTCAACACTTAGAGAGCTTTAGCTCCTCATACTAGATGAGAACATTACAACACATGGAAGAATCATCTCTCCTTTACCCTCAAATAATATTTACTAATTACAAGAGAAAGTGTCTACAAGAACTCTCTAGGAGTCTCTCAAAAGAACCTCACAAAAAGTCTGTCAAACACAGGGGTGCAACTATGTTTTTATAATTTGTCCAGAGTAGTGCTCGACAATGGACTTATGGTTGCAAGTGTAGAGGTTTCTTCCCTAGTTGGGTTTCCTTCATGGCTCGGGATTCATGCTTTGGTGTTGCAGCTCCTAGGATAACTTCCTAGAGAAAAGGATTTTCATGGCTTAGGCTCAGGTTCACTACTTGAGGTTTCCTTCTACAATGAGTTTGTTAATGTGACTCAAACCTCAAATCTATTGCTCAGCTGCACCAGTGTCAATTTTGCCCTAATAGCTTGAAATTCATTCACTTTCTTTATTTTTCCACTTTGACTCTCTATTGATACTAGGAATTGCAAAACAAGCTAAATTGGGGTGATTTATACAAAAATTCATTGAAATAAAAAACAAGATAAGTTTCAAAATCATCTTAAATTTATCACATATTGGACACTTATCAACATGTTGACTCATCAAGGGTTGAACTAAAGTGCAATTCAATTTACTTTTTTGTGTGCTAAAAAGTTTGTAACATGAATTGACCAATCATGAGTTGGTGAGTTGATTCACTTAAGAATGATTTAGTTTTTCAATTTATTTTATATATCTATTATATATTGACTTGATTCATTATTTCATAACAAAACAACCAAAGTATTAATTTATTTTACCAAACATTATTATAAATATAGTCATTTAAAATTGAAGTGTTAAAGCTATATAACCTGAAAAACAAATAAATTAAAAATTTAAAGTATTCAAACATTATTCAGCAACATTATAATATTTTAAATAGTCGAACTATCAACCTACATAACTAAAAATAGTAAATAATTATAATAAAAAATAGAAATGATAAAAATCTATAAAATTTAATGGTTGGTTGGGTTAACCTACATTCAACCTTAGTCAAATTTAATTTAATCCACACTAAAAAAAACTAAACTTTTTCCAACTCAACTCAACTCGAACTTGTAGCGAGTCGGTTGAAACCCAATTTAATATCTCTAGAAAATCTTTTATCATAGCTGCATCGCCAGACTTGGGTATGATCTTCTCATAGAGCACAACATTTAGAATGTGAGGTTTTCCTTTGTTATGATTGCCCATTAACATGTTTAAGGGAATTGAAGTTGTACAAACTTACAAACATATTAAAACTACAAAGACAAATAAATGATCTTGTTTCGTTTATACTTTTGTTGACATTATGTGAGGGTCTTTATACATTTTGATAGGTTTGAGAAGATAAAGCTTTCGTTCTTTTTATATTCAAATTTTGTTGAGTTAACTCTTGTTAGCTTTAGATGATTGTCTTTTATATTTGGAGTTTGAAGAGAGGAGGTTAAGAGCTTTCAAGCTCTTAGCAAATTTTTCAAACTTATACTTACAACATATAACTTTTTATTTCATATTTTTAATTTTTAAAACATTAGATGTATAACTCTTTTTTAGACATGTCATATTTTCATTTGATGTACTTAAATTTAGCTTGAATTTTTATCTTTTGAAAACAAAGCTTTTAATTTTTGTTTTAAATGTTCTTAAAATTAGGAAACAAGCATAAATCATTCTAATAAACAAAATTCCACATATTTTGGAATTGATAGGCTAATAATAAAACCAATATATAAAATTCAAATAAATTGGTTAAGATATTTGTTAGGTTCCATGAGAAAGTAGATTTAGAAGCTTTGTGTTAGTAAGTGGATAGACTCTACGTGAGTGAAAGGTAAAAACTTTATATGAGTATAACAACTAGCATTTTTACATGAGTAGGATATTTGGTAGCTCTCTGTGAACTGATAACTTTGTGTGAGCTGGTAGTGGTTCTGTGTGAACCTGCGACTCTATGCGAGTCTGAGACCTTGTGATGAGGCAATGTTTGCTAATGTATGTGTTATTGTGTATGTTGGAAACTGAGTAAATTATGCAGATAAATTGGATAATAAAATATATGCACTACCTTTTAATTGTAGGTTATATTTTTTTTGTTAGCTTACTCTTTAGTTTGTTTTGTTTGTGTTTGACTACGGTGATCGTGACTTAACACAAGAGCATATGATAGCACATGCATTGAAGAAGATGCACAACATTGAGTAGTGTTATGTGGAAATTCTTGGGAATTAGTTTTCCTTAGTTATTTTTCGTATTTCCAGAGAAATAAGTTATTTTCATTTGTAAATATTTTGTTAAGATGACAAATTCTTTGATTTTTAAATATTGAGACATCTATTTTTTATTACTTGGTGAATAAATTAAATTTCTATTTATTCTTTAAACACTGCATTAGAGTTATAGGTATTATTATGTTTTCAGTGTAAGCGTTATAAAATATGATTTTTAGTATCGTCCTTAGTAGAGGTGTTACAAAAAATATATTGTATAACAAGATGATATTGTAGGTGATGATGCAGAAGCCATCACGAGCATGACAATGTTTTTATTCATCCTATTTTTGGTAAGAGCAATAAATGTAACTTACTATTTTACGTACATGAACTACAATATCATTTGTATATTAATTTTCAGCAGCTCCTCCACTATATTTTCACTCCCCCGTCCAATTTCTTCTTCTGTTCATGCCTTTTCTTCAAATTCAGGTCCTACTTCATCTGTCCATTGGAAAAAGTTACAGTGTCCTTCGGTTTGCAATGAAAAACAATACATAAATACACAAACAAACCACACACAAATAAAAAATTTCACATACATACTTCCCAGTTTCGACATCTCCAAAACATTCTCCCATTATTCTTCACGACACTTGCTCTCAAAAGTAACAATTTTTGCGCACAACCACAAAGCTTACTTACCATATGTGAGGATGCAGAAGATGTTGATGAAAATGTAGATCCATTATTCTTTCTCCTAGCTCCAACAAATCTTATTGGACAACCACAAGATTTCATCTCACCTAATAAGAACATGGCAAAATGTTAACCGTAAAGCACAAAAATCCCCAATTCAATAACACTACCCACCTTTCGAATCACCTACACCCCTTCAAGTAAGCAAACCACCTATCACAAGCCAACCTTTATATGAGTTTTCGCAAGATGACCACCAAAGTTAATACAACAAGTTTTCTTTCTTCACGTCTTTGGTCCTTTTCGAAAGCACCATCAAAGACTCTAAGTTCTTTTATTTTTATTTTAAATTTTTGTTTAAAACAAAGTATATTAATTACAATTGACAACTATTTCATGACTTGTCAAATAATAAATTTGAAGTCTGGAACACCGTTAAATATATCAACAAATTGCGCTACAATCTCAAAAAAATTAATTTCAAAATCCATTAAAAATTTGAGGATAAAAAATATATTTATTCTTTAATTATATAACGTCACAATTCTTGACACGTAAAAACAAATAAAAAAAACTAATATAATAGTCACATCACCTACTAAAAAAAATTAAAAGTAAAAAAACTCAATTAAAAAAATAAGTCTTAAATATTAAAGAATAGATAAAAACCGAAAATATCCTATATTATTAACCACAATTTCATTTATTTATTGACTAAATAACCTTATATTTTTTAATATGTGAACAAATAAGTAATATATTGGATAGTCTAATAATCCGATTAATAGAAAAATTAAATGAAAAATATTTAATTATTAAAAATGTAAAGATTTAACCACTCAATCAATAAGAACAGATTTCATATAAATTCAAATAAAAATTCATTAAAACCTTAAAACATAATTAAATAGTAATAAAATTCGATCAAGTGCCAAAACTCGGTCAATTTAGCAGTGATATAATGAAGGTCAAAATTCAAAAGAATACAGGCACAATATATATTACGAAACGGTGCGTTCAACTTTTGGCAAGAGCAGAAGAATCAGAAGCTGCAGTGCTGCACCCGCCGGTGTGAGTGTGACCATCATTGCTCTTTCTTCGGTTTAGGGTCAGGTGAGACATTTCAACCCATAATCTCTTTAGTATTTACACATTGAGTAACTTTTCCCTTCTGGGTATTCTTTATTTTTCGTTTTACAGTGAAAAGTTCGTGTCTTTATTTCAATAGGGAGCAAGAAGACTTCAAATTTCAAATATGGCTGCAACTTTTGCTTCCAGATGTTCTCGTGGTATCTTATTTCACAACCCAACTTGTGTATTTTTATTTTATTTTGGAGATTGAATTATTTGTTTCCCAAACCTGATAATTATGCTTTGGAACACGAGGAGATTTAGAGTTTATTTTGTTATATAATATTTTATGCTTTATGGTTATGAGCTCGAATATGTTTGTGTAAATGAAAAATGCTTGCCTTACCAAGATCCATTTTTCTTTTTCAATTTTTTTCCATTTACCTGTTAATTGGTGTTTGGTTTCTCTGAAATTTTATTTCAATCGTGTTGTGTGTTTTGAACAAAGTAAAAGAACATAATGCTCAGTGACAACAGGTTTGAGATTCACATTGATTGGTCTGAACTGGAATCATATTGATTCAGTTTGGTAGTTGATAACTAAGTTGTATTGAAATGTACTGATAAACAGTCATTATTTATTAACTAGTTAGGTTAATTGGCCAAAGAAATACTAGGATTTGTGTTAGAGAGAAAGGGGCTTCGCTTGCAACTGATTTGGCCCATTGAGAGTGGGTTCTATGTTAGGAGACCAGCAACTGCTTTGAAATAAGAAAAAGTTTAGGAGACTTATGGTAAACGATAAACGTTGAGAAGTAGATCTGTACCCATCAAAATATCTAGAGCAGTGTATTGGTTTCTGGGGGACTTTTCCCTTTTTCTTGCAGTAAAAACTAGTTCTTTCTCACTGTTATGAACTATGATAGATGTTTTATCCTGTACATAGGGCATGTTTGGATAAATTTCTCCATAATGGCTTCTAGGAGAGAAAAAATACGAAAAAAAAAAATTAGACAAGCTTCTTCAAAAGTTGAAATTAGCTTATACGTAAGCAGATTTGTAGAAGCTCTCCAATATCACTTTCTAACTTTTTATTTTTTAATTTGTCCATAAACTAATTTTAAGCTATGGAGAAATTCTTTTTGATTTTGTTATTTTTTAATCCTAGAAATTGTTACAGAGAATTTTGTCTAAACAAACCTATAGAACATTTGTTACAAAACCTACCGAAGGGTATTAACTACATAACCACATGAACCAAATGAGTACTAGCATGGAATATGTACCTGGTATGGGCATGGTAGCCATATAGGCGCAGCGCACCTATGCGTCATAGGTATGCAGTTCCCATTACTTTCTCATGTTAGGTGGATCTTTAACATTGAATTCGAGTTCCTATCCAATATATTTGCTAGCATCTTTAAGTTAGATATTTCATTTTTCATAGAGACCGAGTGTTGAATAATGCTAGATATGTTAAGTTCTTGTAATTCTTGAAATGCTTCTTAGGATTGCGGACAGAAGCTTTTCTTTTTGGTTTATCAGCCTGGGAAGTCCATTCACTTTACTGTCAAGTCAATAAGCTTTATGTGGGAGGCTGAACTACTTATATCTAGTTCTAGATTGTGTGGAGTTGAGTTGTGACCTTGCACTCATACTTTGTTTTCCTACCACCCGTTTTCTGAAGCATGGAGAAAGTTTCGAGGGTAGGATCACAGCCACACAATATTAGATATCTGCCAGCCTTTTTCTCATTATAAGGGTTTGTTTGGATGGTTTTCCCGTAAGTTATTTATGGGAGAGGAAAATAGGAGGAAAAATTGAAATTAGCTTCTCCTTAAGCTAAAATTAGTGTATGCATAAGCTAACTTGTTGAAGCTCTCATATGAATTCTTTAAATTTATATTTTTAACTTATGCATAAGCCAATTTTGCTTATGGCGGAGAACTTATTTTTTCTTTCTCATTTTTCTCTCCTAGATGAACTTCCGGAGAACCTCGTTCAAATAGACTCTAAATTTGATGTAATTTTGTCATTTGTGTGATTTGAACTAATGACTAAAACTTAGGAACTGAAAAATAGAAAGTCAGTTTCACTTTAATAAGCTTTCTAGTAAGAGCTTGACATGTGTAAAACAGTTTTTAGAACCTAAGAAATGAGGCTTATTTCATAAGTAAACACTCAATTGCACATTTGCAAAATGAAGTAGTGAACTTGAAAAAATTCAGTGCTCAGATTCTGCTTAAGAATAATAATTATTGAAGTTGTAACTTACTAGGCAAGCTCAGCTTCTTCTTCTTGTTGCCCCTGTTGAAGCTTTCTTTCACTGGGTGAAAATGAAACGAGTATGTAGACTTGGAAAGTTAATAAGTTGCTTGGAATTTCACCCTTTTAGCAAGAGACGCATTCAATTGTACCTTTAACTTCCTTGTGTCTATGCAAGTGGTTTTTGAAAGGATGTTTTTTATGCCCAACATGTTAAGATTTTGTTGCTGTTTAGAGCCTGTCTTTCATTCTTTCACTTTTGCTGTAGTATCATGTGTAGCACTGAGAAGTTTGTCGAATCTCCTGTTATGTACTTAAATTATTAGAAGATGATTTTGTTGTTTGGAAACATGTAATGATCCTTTTGTTCAACAACTGCATTCAGGACTAACCTGAAATTTCACGTGTTAAGCTCTTATATTTACCACTCTCTCAGCTCTCCTGTCATCTTCTTTTAGCATTGAACCATGAAGTGAATATTTTTGATGTTGACCAGATGATATTCTAACATCTAACTTGCTACTCTTTTTGTTTGATGTGTCAAAAAACTGAAATAGTTGGTCGTTCTCTGTTTGGTGGATTAAGCAACAGTTCCCCTGGTTTACTTACGACATCACATGAGATAACATGCAACAATTTGTTTACTCAGGTCAGTGCATGAATATATTAGTTGTATATTCTCATGTTATGCATATATTGTAGCAAGCAATACCTTTTCCTTGTTATGCATAGATATGTATGTTTTTTTAAAAAATGTGTTTTCTTTTTCTTACCCCTAACAAAAACTCTCTTCCATTTTTTTAGCAACAACGCACCTTCATACAGATGAGGACTGTTCTCAAGGTTGTGGATAACTCGGGGGCCAAAAAGGTGATGTGCATACAGGCACTGAAAGGGAAGAAAGGGGCAAGATTAGGTGACACAATAATAGCATCAGTGAAGGAAGCACATCCTAATGGAAAAGTGAAGAAAGGAAAGGTTGTATACGGGGTGGTTGTGCGTGCAGCAATGCAAAAGGGTCGTTGTGATGGCAGTGAGGTCAAGTTTGATGATAATGCTGTGGTGCTTGTTGACAAGCAAGGCCAACCTATTGGAACCAGAGTTTTTGGACCAGTGCCTCATGAGCTCAGACAAAAGAAACATGTCAAGATTCTTACCTTGGCAGGGCACATTGCATAAATGAGAAAAAAAGGGTCATCCTTAAATTTTGTTATGAATTCCAATATCACATCTACCATTTTTATGTTTTGGGTTTTTTGGTGTGATGTAAGTTTAGTACTTTTTCAATTTATGAGAAGTAAAACAGGAGGTGTAGAAGACTTCTACTTAAATAACTACAACTTTATTTGATTTCTGACCTGAAAATGAACTAGGGACACGAAATTTGATGTGTTCTTCATGTGTAACGTATGCTCTTTTTTTATGCCTGATTTGATCCCAAGTCCGATGATATAGAATTGTAAGGGTCAATTGCCGCATCTAAGATATTATTCGTTTTTGAATTTGAAGTCCTGTTACAATTTTGTCCTTAAGATGTGAGATTATTGGATATATTAGAACAATTTTATTATTAGCAATAAACACCTTTGAGTATCTTGTTGGTGAGTAGAACGAAAGGGTTCAAATGTTAGAATACATGCTTACAAACTAAATGTGAAAAGGAAAGAGAAGAGGAGAATGGAAGGAATGTGACATGAACTAGAATATACTACTTTCAAGTTCAAAAGCACATGCAAACCTTAATCTTTTAGAATAAATATACTTGGCCTTTATGGTTATTTCTTCTCATAAGGGAAAAGAAGGCTTTTGGGTTGGCCCTCAAACATTCTTTGCTTGAGTTCTTCACCCTGCTAGCACACTATTATATATACCTTAGAAACTACTTGCAAATGTATCTAATTCTAAACTCCAAAGATTTCATCTACACTCCAAATCTGCTCCCAGCAAAAGATCTTAAAACAGCTTCTTCATCATGGGCATCCTTGGAACAATGGCAAGACATTTGGACACAATATTGGGGTAAATGAATCTCTATCACTTCATTATATTTTATTAAGACATATTATTATATCAAATTATGTTCTAAGCGTAATGTTTTCAAACCAATTAATGATATATAATTTTTGAATCACATAGCATATTCTTAATGGAAGCTATACCTAACAAATTTCTCTTTCCATAGTTTCATAAAACTGTGTACATATAATGCAGTCTCATTCTTTTATCAGCAATTATTAACATTCTAATTTATCTGTTTTGGTTTCTGTATACCAGGCCTGGAGTGTTGCTCCTATATCCTTTGTAAGTACATGGACACAGTAACTTTTATCTTCCTAATTGATTCTTAATTGAAACAAGAAGAAAACATGAACATATGAATGCACAAACTTATCCATTCACATACTCTGATGCATGAATTACTATTGGATACAATAACTAAATGCCTTGTGTTATGAGTAAATGTAATAGATACGCATCAATGAGGGCAATTGAGAGTCCTTCAACCTTGGATGATCAACAGTGGCTAACATATTGGATTTTATACTCCTTCATCACCCTCTTTGAGCTTTCATGCTACAAGATCCTAGCATGGTATGTGCGTAAAACTCGATCTATTCATAACCAAAAAAGACATAAAACAAGACTAAAACTATGATTTTTAAATATATCAACTAAAACCAGTTTTGAAGGAATCTTGAGATTCTATAACACATTTTACTGACAAGTATGTCTGTAATCTCTTAATCTTTCTAAAGTTCTTTCATGAAACTTAACAGAAACATAGTTATTCTTTAAATGGTTGAATTGAACATGATATCAGAACAATTGTGACAGAAATGAACAGTTTTTGTTTTTTATGTGTTTAGGTTTCCACTTTGGCCATACATGAAGCTGGTGTTTTGCCTCTGGCTGGTATTGCCAATGTTCAATGGAGCTGCTTACATATATGAGAACTATGTGAGGCAATATGTGAGGAACATAGGAAGCTTCTATGGAAATTCCAAGTATCATGAAGACCAAAAGAAAGTTCTTCAGATGATGAGTTTTGATGCAAGGAAAGCCGTTGAACGTTATATAGATACACATGGTTCTGAAGCCTTTGAGAGAGTAGTCAAAGCAGTATGTTATAACTTTTATCTTTCTTTTGATCTGCATAAACAAACTTTACCTCATAAATAACATTGCATATGCAGGCTGATAGAGAAGCAAGGAGGCACTGAAGAATAATTTCACCAAATTGATGCTTCCAAGAATTTACATATATCTTTTAATCAATAATTGTTGTGCATCAATTACAAGGTTTAAGAACCATATATAATTTAGTTAAATGCCAACAATCTTGAACTTTCCAAGGGAAATGAAACTAAGAATGACTCTGATTGTGTGTATCAGACATGAATACTTATGTTCAGTTTATATTTGTTCCCTACTTTGAACATTTATTGGTATCAAAGACTTCTGAATCATGCAATTTTTAATGAATTAATAGTAGTTTAAATTTGAGCAATATGTAACAAAATTAAATCTTGATATTATGTTAATTTAGTATATCATATACTACAAAAAGGTAAACGTGTTCCTTAACTTTCACAACTGTGTTGACACAATTGATTGATGCACAGTTTGCATACTAAAGTCAAGAATAAAGTTGATTGAAAGTGATTAAAGTTAGGAATCAAATTGACAAATTTTTAGTACTAGAGACTAAAATATAGATAATTATACATTTTTAAAAGAAAATACCTTATTTCATAATTTTGAAACTAAATTGGTCGTTAACTCGTTTATTTTTTTACACTATTTTAATGGAATTAATTCACTATGGACATAATAATTTATATTAGTTATAACAAAGTATTCTCATTTGGTGTTTTATTTTTGTTTTGGATGATTATTAATATTACAAATATTATTCTTCGGTTGCTTAAAATGTTGTCACATCCACAAAATTATAACACATTCAACTTTTATTTAATTTTCTACAAATTCTACACTATATTATTTATTTTCCTCTTCAAACTTAATTAAGCAAGTTAACAAATAAATTTTAAACTAATCAAAAATATCAACAACCGATTTGTTGAATGACAATAGTGTCCTAATAGTATACCTAAACAATTAACAACATTTCTAATATAGGCAATATAATTAAAAGAGATGATCAAATTATAACTAAAGTGCATATATTAAAGTTATATTGAACTAAAAAGTATATTCACTGTGAAGTTACTGCACATAAATAAAAACAGATAAAAATTAAATGAAATCCAAAACAATGAAAAGAAGTTCTTGATTGGTGATTTATTGATATTTTTAATGTCTAAATCTTAATAAATCATTATTACAGTCACCTAAAATTTTTCATTGAAAACCATAAAAACAACTCACAAAGTGTTTTCTTTAATAATTCTATTTCTGTCTCTCATGTTTATTTTGTACCAATTTATTTTCTTTTTCATTTCCCTATTTAACAAATAAAACAAAAACTCTCATCTAACCACCTTATCCACGAGTGCTTTCTCTCGGCCACAAACCTGCAAAACCTGCCAGACCATCAGAATAAATAAAAAAATATTATTTTATTATTATAATTATTACCAATCACTGTACAATTAATTATTTTTATATAAGTACTAGTTTCTCTACATCATTATCTTTAATATTTTTCATTTGTTTTTTGTTATTCTTACTTAATAATTTACCATACGATTTTAAAATCAAAATCAGGATTATTTTAGAAAGTAAGAATAATTTTAAAATATTATTTCAGCTTGAGTTTTCTTTTTTTTAAGTTTAAAAATATTATTTAAGACAAAGTGAGAAAATGATCATAAAGCGTGAAATTTTCATTATAAATTAAATTCAAAACACTTTTTTGTTCTCTATATAAAAAAATGTTGTTACGTGGCGCTATCTCCGCTCCTCTTCCACCCTGTCTCCGTTTCGGCCAAGCCCGGGTGCGAGCCCTCCCCCGAAGCGTCTCCGTCGCGTCGTCCTCCCCCTACGGCGGCGACTACCCGCTCTCGGTATCCGACGAGGCGCTGGAGTCGCGCGGGTTCTTGTTGCGGCGCGACGCGGAGGGGCTGGACCTGGACGAGCTGAACGCGGTGTTCGTGGCGGTGGGGTTCCCACGGCGGGACCCGGAGAAGATCCGCCTGGCGCTGGAGCACACGCAGGCGGTTCTATGGGTGGAGCACCGGAGGACGCGGCGACCGGTGGCGTTCGCGAGGGCCACCGGCGACGGCGTCTTCAACGCCATCATATGGGACGTGGTGGTGGACCCGTCGTTCCAGGGCATCGGGCTCGGCAAGGCCGTCATCGAGAGGCTGCTGAAGGAGCTTCTCGGCAGAGGAATTTCCAATATTGCCCTTTACTCGGAGCCCCGCGTTCTCGGGTTCTATCGGCCGTTGGGCTTCGTCGCCGATCCTGATGGCATTCGGGGAATGGTTTACTCCAGACGACAAAACAAAAAATAGGATTTTTATTTTCACTTTTTTTTTTTTACCATGTATCAACATTTTAGAAATTTATTTATTACAAAATTGAGATCTTGGTAACTTCATTTGTTGTTCCTAATGCCACTATCTGTACAATGTATCTGTGGATTAATCTGAACTGTTTCTTCATTGCTCACACTGAATTTTCCATTTCAGAAGCCCTTTGGTAAGAAACCTGAGTAACCAAATTTGCACACAATCATTACTACTAACAGGGAAAAATATTGTAGCAGAGGAGATTGAAGATGAAGAAGTGAATGAAATAACCTTTTGACATAGCAAGATCTTTTGACATAGGAAGAGGTTTTGAAAAGGGAAGATCTTTTGAGATGGGAAGATTTGGGGTAGCCATCATGGCCTTTCTTGGGGGCAATGTTATTGGCTGCAACTCCTTCCGCTCAATCACAACAGCATTAGATGTTAGAAATGACTTCGCCACTGAAGCTGAATGTTCTATGCAGCATCTAACTACCTGCACCAATTTCCACTGCTAAATTAACATCATTTTCCTCATGCTTTTCACTCATTCCATTCCTGTTTTTTGTTACCTTTTCTTTTTCTTCGGTTTTTGGCTTAAATTTTAGTTCTTAGGCTTCAAAACTATTAGCTTTAGTTACTGCACAAGCATAAAGATCAAATTTTGATCCCTTTTTATGCAAACTCTTGATAAAACTTGGTGGTGCTGGAACACTGTTACAAAATGTTTCTCCTGTTACTAATCTGTTACAAGTGCAGTGTGATATATTGATGGTGACAAACTTTAGGGACTTGGAGAATAGTTTAATCTTTTTCGTTAAAATAATGACATTATTATAATGTGTAATTGTAACAATTTTATAAAGACGAGAGTCATTTATCAAAAAAAAAAAAAAAAAAAAAGAATAAAGTTT